>ERZ772818.74-NODE-74-length-102850-cov-18.189824_pt1 | contig 102850 bp, 104 predicted proteins | sample MGYA00580837_ERZ772818 | MGnify/ENA primary metagenome ERZ772818 (study PRJEB29015, sample SAMEA2737671) | human gut metagenome | biome: human gut; feature: human-associated habitat; material: faeces | place: China | collected 2012 ...
CTGATGGCGGGATTTTGATTTGTGGCACTGGCGTCGGTATTTCGATAGCGGCGAACAAGTTTGCCGGAATTCGCGCGGTCGTTTGTAGCGAACCTTATTCCGCGCAACTTTCGCGGCAGCATAACGACACCAACGTGCTGGCTTTTGGTTCAAGAGTGGTTGGCCTCGAACTGGCAAAAATGATTGTCGATGCGTGGCTGGGCGCACAGTACGAAGGCGGTCGTCATCAACAACGCGTGGAGGCGATTACGGCAATAGAGCAGCAAAGGAATTGAGATTCATCCACTACTTGCATGGATGAGTAATGACTAATGTGGATAGAGTTTCTTTTTGAGGTTGGCTAATGAAACGCTTTCCGCTATTTCTTTTATTCACCCTGTTCACGCTGTCCACCGTTCCGGCCCAGGCCGATATTATCGATGACACCATTGGCAATATTCAGCAGGCGATTAACGACGCTTATAACCCTGACCGTGGGCGAGACTATGAAGATTCGCACGACGACGGCTGGCAGCGTGAAGTGAGCGACGATCGGCGCAGACAATATGACGACCGCCGCCGCCAGTTTGAAGATCGCCGCAGGCAGCTGGACGATCGCCAGCGCCAGCTGGATCAGGAGCGTCGGCAGCTAGAAGATGAAGAGCGGAGAATGGAAGATGAGTATGGGCGGTGATGTTGAGTTTAGAGCAGGCATCGCCCCTCACCCATCACGCCACCCCAATCTCCATCCCATCAAACCCCGCCTCAAACCCCGACGGCAGTGCGTTTTCCATCAGCCACGCATCAAACTGGTGGTTGATATGGGTCAGAATCACCCGTGGCGAGCGGATAACCTGATTCAGCGCAAGCACGGTATTTAAATCACAGTGATTACGCGGTGCATCCTCGCGCGGCGGGTGGCTGCAATCAATCACCATTACCTGCGGCTGATTATTGCGTAAAAATTTCAGCGTTTTTTCCGGCAAGCCAGCGGTGTCAGACAGCCACGCCACCCGGCTGTGTGCCGTTTCCAGCAGATAACCGAAGGTCAGTTTTGAGTGGTTGAGCGGCAGGGGCGTGACCTGTAACCCCTGTAAATCAAACACCACAAACGGTTCCATCGTGTGGCTGAAATCAAGCAGGCCCGGATGTTTAAACAGATCGTCGCAGCCCTGTTCATCCGGCGGGCCGTAGACCGGGATCTGATCGCCCACGCCCCAGCGCAGCGGAAACAGCCCCTGGACGTGATCCATATGATAATGCGTCAGCAAAAACTGCTGGAACGATCCGGGAGACCAGCGATCGGCGAGATCGTGAAGCCCGGCGTCGATCAGGGTGATTGCGTCGTTAAACTTTACTACGCCGCTGCATGGCTGGCGGCGATACTGCGGCGAGCGTCGTGCTCTGGCGCAGGCCGCGCACTCGCAGCCCCATGCCGGAACGCCCTGTGCGCCGCCGGTGCCGGTGAGCGTGAGGGTCAGGCTCATGTTACAGCGCCTTGGTGAAGCGGAAGTGGCTCTGCTCGTAGCCTTCGCGCAGATAGAAACGGTGCGCGTCGTGGCGCTTGACGTTGGTGGAAAGCTCGGTCATTTCTGCCCCGGCCTGGCGGGCTTCTTCTTCTGCCCATGCCAGTAATTTACTGCCGATGTTCAGACCGCGCGCCTGCGGCATCACCACCAGTTCCTGAATTTCGCCGATCCAGTTGACATGATGCAGATGAAACTGCAAATGCAGGCCGATCATGCCGACAACTTCGCCATCCAGCAGCGCCAGATGGTAGCGCATGTTCGGATCGCGCAGATTGGCGTTAAACCCCACGCGAAACGCCTGGTGGTCAAACTCCGCCTGTTTTAGCTCACAAATCAGCGCGTAAACTGCGTCGGTGTCGTACTGCGTAGCCGGGCGAAGCTCACAAGCAGGCATGGTGTTTCTCCTTCTGATGAATCAGCGTCAGCAGCTTGTCGACCGACTGGCGCAGGCTGCCGTCATTATTGAGCGTAAGACAATCCTGAGGAGTATAGCGGGCAGCGCGCGCCAGCCGGGCGTTAATTTCACTGGCATTTTCACGACCACGGTTTTCCAGGCGCTGGCGCAGGATCTCTGGCGAAACCTGTAAACAAACGGGCAGCAGCGCCGATTGATAGCGCGCCCGCGCCTGCGGCAGATGGGCGCGTGAGCCGTTGACCACCACGTCAAATCCAGCGTGCAGCCAGAGGTCAATCTCGACGCCGACGCCATAATACAGACCGTTAGCGTGCCAGCTTAAGGCCAGAAGGTTCTGCCCCGCGCGGGTAAAAAACTCCTGCTCGCTCAGGGCGATATGGTTTTCACTTCCGGCGCTGGCGGCGCGCGTGATGTAGCGATGCGCTACCAGTAGCTGAGTTTGTTCCCGCTGGCGGAGTTCCGTCAACAGACTGTCTTTTCCGGAGCCAGAGGCCCCCATTAACCAAATCAGTTTTCCCGTCATCAGAACACCCTTTTACCCTGACGCCAGACGTGGTCAATATGAATGTGATTGCCCTTGCGATGCGCCAGCACCAGGTCGGCGCGTTTGCTCTCGCCAATCACCCCGCGATCCTGGAGATTCAGTGCCTGGGCCGGGTTTTTGGTCACCAGCCTCACCGCCTGCGGCAGCGTAAAGCGGTTGCTCTGGTCATCGGCCACGCGAAACGCCGCATCCAGCAGGCTGGCGGGGTAGTAGTCGGAAGAGAGGATATCCAGCAGGCCAAGCTGCGCCAGTTCACTGGCCGCCACGTTGCCGGAGTGCGAACCGCCGCGCACGATATTCGGCGCGCCCATCAGTACGTTCATGCCGTGCTTGCGCGAGGCTTCTGCCGCTTCGAATGTGGTAGGAAATTCGGCGATCACGCTGCCAAGTTGGTGAGATTCAGCAACGTGGGCGTGCGTGGCGTCATCGTGGCTGGCGAGCGCAATGTGTCGCGCGCGGCACATTGCGGCGATGGTTTCGCGATTTGGCTGCGACCAGCGTGCGGCGAGCGCCAGCTGCTCTTCTTCATACTGCTGCATCTGCGCATCGGTGAGCGAGTATTTGCCCTGATAATATTCACGATATTTTTCGCGGTTGGCGAACTGGCGCTGGCCCGGTGAGTGATCCATCAGCGACACCAGCGTTACCGGTTCGCGCTGTACCAGTTTTTCAAACAGCGGCAGCGTGGTGTGATGCGGCAGTTCGCAGCGTAGGTGCAGACGGTGCTCGGCACGGTTGACGCCGCGTTTCTGCGTCTCTTCGATGGCGTTGATCATCTTCTCCAGATTCTCCAGCCGATCGCCGCCGTCGCGTACATCACCAATCGCCACGGCGTCCAGCACGGTGGTGATGCCGCTCGCCACCATCAGCGCGTCGTGGCTGCTCATCGCCGAGTGGGCAGGCCAGTCAACTTTCGGGCGCGGGGTGAAGAATTTATCCAGATTATCGGTATGCAGCTCAATCAGCCCCGGTAGCAGCCAGCCGCCTTCGCCGTCCATTGCTTCTGACAGGTGACTCTGGCTTTCGGCAAAGGCGCGGATTTCGCCGTCCTGCATCTCCAGAGAACCGTGTACCACCTCGTTTTCCAGCACCAGTTTGACGTTATTGATAATCATGAAGAGACTCCCATTGGGTGCAGGCGGTCGGCGACTTGCTCGCGTACGGTTTCGTCATGGAAGATACCGACGATGGCCGCGCCGCGGGCTTTGGCTTTGCGGATCAGTTCCACTACGGCGGCGCTGTTTTTAGCGTCCAGCGAGGCGGTAGGTTCGTCGAGCAGCAGAATGGGGTAGTCGACGATAAAGCCGCGGGCGATGTTGACACGCTGTTGTTCGCCGCCGGAGAAGGTCGATGGTGCCAGGTGCCACAGACGTTCCGGCACGTTCAGGCGCGTGAGCAGACGCGCGGCTTTAGCGGCACAGGCTTCACGCGGTACGCCGGTATCGAGCAGCGGCTGCATCACCACTTCCAGTGCCGAAATACGCGGGATGACGCGCAGAAACTGACTTACCCAGCCGACAGTGGTTTTGCGGATCTCCACCACTTTGCGTGCTGGCGCGGTGACCAGGTCGACCCATTCATCACCGTGTTTGATCTGGATTTGCCCTTCGTCGGGTAGATAGTTGGCATACAGCGAGCGTAGCAAAGTTGATTTTCCACTGCCGGAATGGCCGTGGAGTACCACGCATTCGCCGGCGTTGACGGTGAGTGAGGCGCCTTGTAATACAGGCAGGCGCACGCCGTTTTGCTGGTGCAGGATAAAGGTTTTACTGACGTTTTGTACGTTAATCATTTTTCGCCTCGTGGTTCGGGTGTCGGATGCGACGCTGATGCGTCTTATCCGACCTACGGGGAGCGCATTTGTAGGCCGGATAAGGTGTTTACGCCGCATCCGGCACCAGCTCAATTCTGCAAAACCGATGACACCAGCAACTGGGTATACGGATGGTGTGGGTCGTCGAGCACGCGGTCAGTTAACCCACTCTCCACCACTTTCCCTTGCTTCATTACCAGCAAACGGTCCGCCAGCAGACGGGCGACGCCTAAATCGTGGGTGACAATCACTACCGCCAGGTTAAGCTCCATCACCAGACCGCGGAGCAGGTCCAGCAGGCGCGCCTGTACCGACACATCCAGCCCGCCAGTGGGTTCATCCATAAACACCAGCTTCGGATGCGTCACCAGGTTGCGGGCAATCTGCAAACGTTGCTGCATGCCGCCGGAAAAGGTGGTCGGCAGGTCGTCGATCCGGTTGGCGGGGATCTCCACCTCTTCCAGCCACTTCTGCGCGGTGGCGCGAATATCGCCGTAATGACGCGCTCCGGTTGCCATCAACCGTTCGCCGATATTGCCGCCTGCCGACACCTGGCGGCGCAGGCCGTCAAGCGGATGCTGATGTACCACACCCCATTCGGTGCGCAGCAGGCGACGGCGGTCGGCCTCGCTCATCGCATACAGCGAACGGTTCTCGTAGCGAATTTCCCCTTGCTGTGGCGTCAGGCGGGCGGAAATTGATTTCAGTAGCGTGGTCTTCCCGGAACCGGACTCCCCAACAATGCCCAGAACTTCTCCCGGCCATAAATCAAAAGAGACATCGCTGAAGCCTTTGCCCGGGGCATAAAGGTGGGTCAGGTTATTGACCGAAAGTAACGGTTGATTCATTGGCTTTTGGCCTCGCTCTGTTGGCGGCAATAATCGGTATCGGAGCAGACAAACATGCGGTTTCCGGCGTCATCCAGCACCACTTCATCAAGATAGCTGTGGGTCGATCCGCAGATGGCGCATGGTTCATCCCACTGCTGGACGGTGAACGGATGATCATCGAAATCGAGGCTTTCCACGCGGGTAAACGGTGGCACGGCATAGATGCGCTTCTCGCGACCCGCGCCAAACAGTTGCAGGGCGGGCATCATGTCCATTTTCGGGTTATCGAATTTCGGGATCGGCGACGGGTCCATTACGTAGCGCCCGTTCACCTTCACCGGATAGGCGTAGGTGGTGGCGATATGACCGAAGCGGGCGATATCTTCATACAGTTTCACCTGCATCACGCCGTACTCCTCCAGCGCGTGCATGGTGCGCGTTTCCGTCTCTCGCGGCTCAATAAAGCGCAGCGGTTCGGGGATCGGCACCTGGAAGATAACTATCTGATCTTCGGTCAGCGGCGTTTCGGGTATGCGGTGACGCGTCTGGATAAGTGTCGCATCGTCCGTGCGCTCGGTGGTGTTCACCCCGGTCACGCGCTTAAAGAAGTTACGAATCGACACGGCGTTGGTGGTGTCGTCTGCGCCCTGGTCAATCACCTTCAACACGTCGCTTTCGCCAATCACGCTGGCGGTGAGCTGAATGCCGCCGGTTCCCCAGCCGTAGGGCATCGGCATCTCGCGTCCGCCAAACGGCACCTGATAACCGGGGATTGCCACCGCTTTTAAGATAGCGCGGCGGATCATGCGTTTGGTCTGCTCGTCGAGGTAAGCAAAGTTGTAGCCGCTCAGATTAGCCATGGTTCTGCTCCTGTTGCAGACGTTTGAGTAGCTCCAGTTCGGCCTGGAAATCGACGTAGTGCGGGAGTTTGAGATGCGAAACAAAGCCTGCGGCTTCGACGTTGTCGGCATGGGCCAGCACGAACTCTTCATCCTGTGCCGGACCTGTCGCGTGCTCGCCGTACTCCGGGGCTTGCAGAGCACGGTCAACCAGCGCCATCGCCATTGCTTTGCGCTCGCTCATGCCGAACACCAGCCCATAGCCGCGTGTAAAATGCGGTGGTTCATCCGGCGGGTCGATAAAACCGTTGACCATTTCACACTCGGTCATCAACAGTTCGCCGACGTTCACCGCAAATCCCAGCTCTTCCGGCACAATAAATACATCGATATAGCCACTGCGAATTTCGCCTGCGAACGGGTGATTGCGCCCGTAACCGCGTTGGGTGGAGTAGGCCAGCGCCAACAAATAGCCTTCGTCACCGCGCATTAATTGTTGTAGACGGGAAGAACGCGAACAGGGATAAACCGGCGGCGTGCGGGTGATGTCGTCCGGTTGTGCGCCGCTATCTTCTTCAAACTTCGCCAGCCCCTGACGCGCCAGCAGGCTGAAGACATGTGGCGACGGTTGCTGTTCGCTGTCAGCGGTGGTCAGCGTTGGCGTTTCGCCGTTTGCCAGCAGGGTGAAATCGAGCAGGCGATGGGTGTAGTCGTAGGTGGGGCCAAGCAGTTGGCCGCCGGGAATGTCTTTATAAATTGCTGAAATACGCCGTTCGAGACGCATCCCGGTGGTGTCGAGCGGCTCACTGACCGCCAGCTTCGCCAGCGTGGTGCGGTAGGCGCGCAACAGGAAAATCGCTTCGACGTTATCGCCGCTGGCCTGTTTCAGCGCCAGCGCGGCCAGCTCGCGGTCGGCAATACCGCCTTCGGTCATCACGCGATCTACCGCGAGGTTAAGCTGCTGTTCAATCTGGGCGACGCTCAGTTCAGGCAAATCAGTATCGCCCCGGCGTCGGCTCTCTTGCAGGGCGTGGGCGGCGTCGATCGCCTTTTCGCCCCCTTTCACGGCAACGTACATCAGCACACCTCCACATGAGTGGTTCGCGGAATAGCCAGCAGGCGCTCGCCGCAGGTCAGGATCAGGTCGATGCCGAGCGGGAACGGGTGCGGGCGCTCGGTAAGTTCATGAAGAATGCACTTTGGCAGTTGCGGGGCGATCATCCGTTCTTCGGCAATACCCGCGCCAGTAAGGCGCAGCATGCGCCCGCCGCTCAGGCTGACGACCTGTAAAATCAGCGTCGCGCCCGCTTCTGGCGCAACAGCGGTGCCGCTGGAAAGGGCGTTAAGCTGTTCGCTGGAAATCGCCTCATCCGTTACCGCGAAGGTCGCCAGTTCCGGCTGATTGACCAGCGGCGCGTTGGTATGAAAACGCAGGCTCTGGCTGACGATATCGTTACTTAATGGCGCAGAAAGCCACACCGGCGTGTCGTTATCGGCCAGCGTCAGCAGCACGCTGGTGGTGGCGATATTCAGCGGCTGCCAGCCGCGTTTGAGCTGATGCAGGGCGACAATCACGCCCGGCTCGCTCATGGCCTTTAACAGGCGACGAAAACTGTGCTGGGCATCCTGCACGGGAAGCATAAAAGCGGTTTCCAGGGTCATGCGTTATCTCCGCGAACCATCGTAAAGAAGTCGACCCGGCTGGCGTTTACTTCGGCCTGGCGTGCGGCAATGCGTGCCATACGGTCAGCGTTCAGCGGGGCAATAAGAGTTTCTGATAAGTTTTGAAAGTGGCGGTTTTGCTGCATCAGCGCATCAATCAGCGCACAACGTTCGGCGTGCTGTTTGTCGCGCCCCAGTACCCAGCTATAGCCGAGTGTGCCGTCAGTCAGACGCACGGCGGCGCGGGTGAGCGTGGCGTCGCCAGCAAAAAAGCGTTCGCCGGTGCCGCCCATTCGCGCCTGAATCTGCACCAGGCCAGTTTCAGCGGCGCGGATCACCTCATAATCGGCGTTGATGTTCAGCGCGTTCAGGCGGGCTGCCAGTTCAGCCGGTTGGCTGTGCGCCAGCACGGACATCCAGTGCTGGCGGGTCGCGGTATCTGCGTGCATTCAGTGCTCCATAGTGAATTCAATCATGTCGGCGCGCGTCAGGCTGACGGAGTACTCCGCCGGGCTGCTTTCACCGTCACGGTGGTTAAGGGTGCGCACGCACAGCAGCGGCGACAGATTCGGGATTTCAAGACGCTGGCACTCTTTGGCCTGGGCGCGGCGGGCGCTGATCCGCGTCTGGCTGCGGCGTAGCGTAATCCCCGTTTGCTCGCGCAGAAAATCGTGCAGCGAACCGCTGTCGAAACGTTGCAGCGTCGGCCAGAGGGTGAGGTCCGCAAAGTAGTGGTCGATTAAACAGAGCGCGACGCCGTTGACCCGACGCAGGGTGCGCAGGTGGATGACGTTCTCCCCCTCGGTTATCCCCAGCGCGTCAGCGACGTGACCGGAGGCGGGGCGCAGCACCGATAGCAATTTTTCGCTGGTGGGATGGCTGCCCTGGTCCAGCAGGTTCTGGCTAAAACGCGCCTGGGCGTTGAGCGGGTAATCGAACGGGCGCATCAGCACCAGTACGCCGACGCCCTGACGGCGCTGTACCCAGCCTTTTTCCACCAGTTGGTCGATGGCGCGGCGCAGGGTGTGGCGGTTCACCTCAAAGCGCGCCGCCAGTTGCTGCTCGGCGGGAAGATAGTCGCCGCAGCGGTAGTGTTGACGAAGCTCCTGCTCAAGTTTTGCGGCTATCTCCTGATAGCGTGTTGGGTAGCTGGTCGGATGTGTAGACAAGTGCATAGCCATCAATGCCTCGCTTATCAGATAAAGTGCTTACGCAACCGTTGAGAGAGGAAATCCAGCAGGCTGACCGTGGCGATGATGAGCACCATCAGGGCGCAGGTTTGCTGGAACTGGAAACCGCGAATCGCTTCCCACAGCGTGACGCCGATCCCGCCCGCGCCAACCATACCGACGACGGTCGCCGAGCGGACGTTGGATTCGAAGCGATAGAGAGAGTAGGAAATCAGCAGCGGCATGACCTGCGGTAGTACGCCGTAGAGGATCTCTTCCAGCTTGTTGGCACCGGTAGCGCGAATGCCCTCCACCGGGCCGGGTTCAATCGCTTCTACCGCTTCGGAAAGCAGTTTGGAAAGTACGCCGGTGGTGTGGATAAACAGCGCCAGCACGCCAGCGAACGGGCCGAGACCGACGGCGACCACGAACAGCATGGCGAAGACCATTTCGTTAATGGCGCGGCAGGCGTCCATCAGGCGGCGTACAGGTTGGTAGACCCACCACGGTACCAGGTTTTCAGCGCTCATCAGGCCGAAGGGGATGGAGAGAACCACCGCCAGCGCGGTGCCCCAGACGGCGATTTGCAGCGTGACGGCCATTTCGGTGAGGTAATCCTGCCACTGGCTGAAATCGGGCGGGAAGAAGTCGGCGGCGAACGTCGCCATGTTGCCGCCATCTTTAATCAGCGTAAGCGGTGCCATTTCCGCGCCCTGCCACGAGACGACCAGCACGGCGATAACAACGGCCCAGCTCAGAAGCGAGAACCAGCTGCGCTTGGGTGGGGCGATGGTGATGGTTTGCATGTTTGGCTCCGGTCTGTAGGCCGGATAAGGTGCTTGCACCGCATCCGGCATCAACGTCTGCACATTGTCGGATGCGACGCCGGGGCGTCTTATCCGACCTACGATTTACTGCACCGCTTTACTCACCGAACTCATTGCGCTTAACGCGTTGTTCAGGCGGTCCAAATCATCCAGTTGCGCCTGAATGGCGGTGGTTTTTGCCAGCTTGTCCTGTTCGTTCAGCCCTTTGTTGTCCTTCACGCTTTGCATCTCTTTAAACAGTGCGAGCTGGCGAATCGGCACCAGTTGCAAGTCGCTGGAGGCGCGGAACGGCGCCCAGCCCAGGCGCTCCAGCACCGCTTTCTCTTCCGGCGTTTTGCCGTAATTCATAAAGAAGTCGTAGATCTTGTCTTTGGTAGTTTCGGAAAGATTTTTGCGCCAGACGATCGGATCGCCAGGGATCAGCGGTGATTTCCAGATCACCTTCAGTTCTTTCAGCTTCTCCGGCGCGGAGGTTTTCAGCTTGTCGAGGTTTTCGGTGTTGTTGGTGGCGACATCCACTTGCTTGTTAGCGACGGCGAGGGCGTTGGTTTCATGCCCGGCGTTGACGGTGCGCTTAAAGTCGCTGGCGGAGATATTGTTTTTAGCGAAGACGTAGTAACCGGGGACGAGGAAGCCGGAGGTAGAGTTAGGATCGCCATTGCCGAAGGTGAGATCTTTCCGCTTCGCCAGCAGATCGTTCAGGTTGTTGATCGGACTATCTTTGTTGACGATCAACACGCTCCAGTAACCCGGCGATCCATCTGCCGCGACCGTCTGGGCGAAGACCTGGCCGTTGGCGCGATCCACCGCTTCCATCGCCGACAGGTTGCCGTACCAGGCGATATCCACTTTATTGAAGCGCATCCCCTGGATAATGCCCGCGTAGTCCGGGGCAAAGAAGGCATTGACCTTTACGCCCAGCTTCTTCTCCATATCCTGTAAGAACGGCGTCCATTGCGGTTTCAGGTTTTGCTGTGATTCCGTTGAAATAATGCCGAAATTCAGCGCCTTTTCCTGCTCTTCGGCGTATGCCGGATTTAACAGGGTGCTGAGGCTGAACATGCTGGTGAAGGCCAGCGAGGCAATTATCTTAGCGTCCATTCGTTTTCCTCAATGATGGGGATGTCAGGCAGCTTTCGCGTTCTCTTCGATGCGGTTAATGCTGCGGTAGAGATGGTCAAAACGTTCGTTATCAAACTGTTGGCTGCAGCCGTCGTAGAAGACGTGCCCCTGGCGCAGGGCGACGATGCGTTCGCAGTAGCGCAGGGCGTAATCCACCTGATGCAGCGTGACGACCACGGTAATGCCGTCGTTCTGGTTAATGTCGCGCAGGGTGTCCATCACGATGCGCGCCGATTCCGGGTCCAGCGAGGCGATGGGTTCATCGGCCAGAATCACCTTCGCCTGCTGCATCAGCGCGCGGGCAATCGCCACACGCTGCTGCTGGCCGCCGGAGAGGGTGGAAACGCGCTGATGGGCAAAATGCACCATGCCAACGCGGGTCAGTGCCTGTAACGCGCGCTGTTTCTGCTCGCGGGTGAACCAGCTAAAACAGGTGCGCCAGAACGGCGTGCTGCCGAGCGCGCCAATCAGCACGTTCTCCAGTACGCTCAGGCGATTCACCAGGTTGAATTGTTGGAAGATGTAGCCGGTGTTGGCGCGGCTTTTGCGGATATCGCGGGCCAGGCGGCCTTCGCGCTGGACTGTGCGGCCCAGCAGCTCGATATGGCTACCGGCAGATTTATCGCCGGTAATCAAACCGCTTAAGTGACGTAAAAGGGTGGATTTGCCGGAACCCGACGGCCCAAGCAGAGCCACCATTTCACCGTGATGAATGTTCAGATCAACCGCATGCAGCGCCTGATGCTGATTGAAGGTTTTGGCGAGCTTCTCGACACGGATAATCGTTTGCATGATGCAGCCTCCCTAAAAAAGTGGCTCCATCGTGGCGGATTATTGTGACGATTTGGTTAATTCAAAGTGACTAACAGATGAAGAGTTAACGGGAATTCGATGACAGTGCGGGAGGGCGGGCCTCCCGGCGGGTTAGTGCGTTGGTTGTTGTTTGACGACATTAATCATCCACGGTACGCCAAATTTATCGGTGACTTTGCCGAAGCCATGCGCCCAGAAAGTTTCCTGCCAGGCCATTTCGATTTTTCCGTTAGCGGCAAGGTTGTCAAACCAGCGTTTTCCTTCTTCGACCTGTTGCGAATCGAGCACCAGCGTAAAGCCGGAGTAGCTGGCTTTTCCTGACGGTATAGCATCGCTCATCATGATGTCGCTTCCTGCAATGCGCACGTTGGCATGAGCGATGGCGGTATCGGGAAATTGCATTCCGGAAGGGCAGTTCTCGGCGCTATCCTGCGCTGATTTTGGCATTTCGCCGAAGCTGATTTTATAGAGCAGTTCAGCGCCCAACGTACGTTGATAATAAGCAATTGCGTCGGCACAGTTACCGGCAAAAGAGAGGTAGGGACTTAACGGCATGATGGTGACCTCAGTTAAGAGAAGCCAGTTAAGTGTAGTTCGAAATTTATACAGATGAGAGGGAAGCCTGATAAGACGCGGTCAGCGTCGCATCAGGCAGTCGGCATCGTTGCCGGATGCGGCGCGAGCGCCTTATCCGGCTTACCGATCACAATACAATCAGTTCTTTTTCACAAACTCAGATTTCAGTTTCATCGGACCAAAACCGTCGATTTTGCAATCGATGTTATGGTCGCCTTCAACCAGGCGGATGTTTTTCACTTTGGTGCCAATTTTCAGCATCGAAGAGCTACCTTTCACCTTCAGATCTTTAATGATGGTAACGCTGTCGCCGTCAGCCAGCAGATTGCCGTTAGCATCTTTAACGATCAGCTCGTCGCTTTCCTGTGCAGGTTCTGCGTCGTTCCATTCGTAGGCACATTCCGGGCAGATGTACATGCCGTTATCTTCGTAGGTGTATTCGGAGTTGCATTTTGGGCAGTGTGGTAATGACATGTGGATTTCCTCAAAAGTCAGCAGGGCAAAAGCGCCAAAAAACGGCAGATTGCCGAAAAAGGCCGCAATTATACACAAAATCCCTGAGTTTGTCGGGGGTACTGCTGATTTTAGACGACGATCGTTTTCATTTGAAAGGAAACGCAAAAAGAAAATAATCTTTTTGCCTCCATTTATTATTTAAGATAAGGTTAATGCTCTACTTGTTCTTTTTTTAATTTAAATGATATTTTTATCTTTCTGACGTTTTAAACGTATCGGAAGACGTTATTTATTCTAATAAAAAACAACACGCTAAATATAAAATTATTTCTTGCAGTAATTATAAAAGCCGAAAACAGAACTCAAAAACAATCTGGCTAAATAAAAGTAACAAAATTTGCTTTAAGGAAGAATTTTCTATGTACACACAGACCCTGTATGAGTTAAGTCAGGAGGCTGAACGCCTGTTACAGCTTTCTCGCCAACAGTTGCAGTTACTGGAAAAAATGCCTCTCTCTGTCCCCGGAGACGATGCGCCACAACTGGCTTTACCCTGGAGTCAGCCTAATATCGCCGAACGTCACGCGATGCTGAATAATGAGTTGCGTAAAATTTCCCGACTGGAAATGGTTCTGGCGATTGTCGGTACCATGAAAGCAGGGAAATCAACCACCATTAATGCCATTGTTGGTACGGAGGTTTTGCCTAATCGTAATCGCCCAATGACTGCGCTGCCGACGCTTATTCGCCATACGCCCGGGCAAAAGGAACCGGTACTGCATTTTTCACATGTCGCGCCAATCGATTGTTTAATTCAAAAATTACAACAGCGCCTGCGTGATTGCGATATTAAGCATCTGACCGATGTGCTGGAAATAGATAAAGATATGCGTGCGCTTATGCAGCGGATCGAAAATGGCGTCGCTTTCGAAAAATATTATCTGGGTGCCCAGCCTATTTTTCATTGTCTGAAAAGTTTGAATGATTTGGTGCGACTGGCGAAGGCGCTGGACGTCGATTTTCCTTTTTCTGCTTACGCCGCCATTGAGCATATTCCCGTGATTGAAGTGGAGTTTGTCCATCTGGCGGGGCTGGAGAGTTATCCCGGTCAGTTGACGTTACTGGATACCCCCGGGCCAAATGAAGCCGGGCAACCGCATCTGCAAAAAATGCTTAACCAGCAGCTGGCACGCGCCTCGGCGGTACTGGCGGTGCTGGATTATACGCAACTGAAATCGATCTCCGATGAAGAGGTCCGTGAGGCGATTTTGGCGGTGGGGCAATCGGTGCCGCTGTATGTGCTGGTCAATAAGTTCGATCAACAGGATCGTAACAGTGACGACGCCGACCAGGTGCGGGCACTGATTTCCGGGACGCTGATGAAAGGCTGTATTACGCCACAGCAGATATTTCCGGTGTCGTCGATGTGGGGCTACCTGGCGAATCGGGCGCGCCATGAGTTAGCCAACAACGGTAAGTTACCACCGCCAGAGCAACAACGCTGGGTGGAAGATTTTGCCCATGCCGCGCTCGGCAGGCGCTGGCGTCATGCCGATCTGGCGGACCTCGAACATATTCGTCATGCTGCCGATCAGTTGTGGGAAGATTCGCTGTTCGCCAAGCCAATTCAGGCGTTGCTTCATGCCGCTTACGCTAACGCCTCGTTGTATGCTCTGCGATCTGCCGCGCATAAACTGTTGAATTACGCGCAGCAGGCGCGGGAATACCTGGATTTTCGTGCGCACGGGTTAAACGTCGCTTGTGAACAATTGCGGCAAAATATCCACCAGATCGAAGAAAGTTTGCAGCTATTTCAACTCAATCAGGCGCAGGTGAGCGGCGAGATTAAACATGAAATCGAGCTGGCCCTGACCTCCGCCAACCACTTTCTGCGTCAACAGCAAGATGCGCTGAATGCACAGTTAGCCGCGTTGTTTCAGGATGATTCGGAGCCGTTAAGCGAGATTCGTACCCGCTGTGAGACACTGTTACAGACGGCGCAGAACACCATCTGTCGCGACTTTACGCTGCGTTTTGCCGAGCTGGAATCTACCCTTTGCCGGGTGTTAACCGATGTTATTCGCCCCATTGAGCAACAAATCAAAATGGAATTGAGCGAGTCAGGGTTTCGTCCTGGGTTTCATTTTCCTGTTTTTCACGGCGCAGTTCCCCACTTCAACACTCGCCAGCTGTTCAGTGAAGTCATTTCGCGCCAGGAAGCAACGGACGAGCAGAGCACGCGTTTAGGCGTTGTGCGTGAGACTTTTTCGCGCTGGTTGAATCAGCCCGACTGGGGACGGGGAAATGAGAAATCCCCGACAGAGACGGTTGATTACAGTGTGTTGCAACGAGCATTAAGCGCAGAAGTCGATCTTTATTGCCAACAAATGGCTAAAGTTCTGGCAGAGCAGGTCGATGAATCTGTTACGGCAGGCATGAATACTTTTTTCGCTGAGTTCGCTTCATGTTTGACGGAATTACAGACGCGTTTACGCGAAAGCCTGGCTCTGCGTCAACAAAATGAATCGGTGGTCAGGCTGATGCAGCAGCAATTGCAGCAGGCTGTGATGACTCACAGCTGGATTTGCACCGACGCTCAGCTGTTACGCGATGATATTCAAACACTTTTCACGGCAGAACGATATTGACCAAGACGTTACTGGACGGCCCCGGTCGCGTGCTGGAGTCGGTTCATCCGCGCTTTTTAGTGGATCTGGCGCAGGGCGATGATGCCCGCCATCCACAAGCCCATCAGCAGCAGTTTCGTGAACGACTGATGCAGGAACTTCTTGCGCGTGTGCAGCTTCAGGCATGGACGAACGGCGGGATGTTAAATGCGCCGCTTAGCCTGCGTCTGACATTGGTGGAAAAACTGGCGTCGATGCTGGATCCCGGTCATCTGGCGCTGACGCAGATCGCGCAACATCTGGCGCTGCTGCAAAAAATGGATCACCGCCAGCACTCTGCTTTCCCTGAGCTCCCCCAGCAAATAGCCGCCTTGTATGAGTGGTTTTCAGCCCGTTGTCGCTGGAAGGAAAAGGCGTTAACGCAACGAGGCCTACTGGTGCAGGCAGGTGATCAGAGCGAGCAAATTTTTACCCGCTGGCGTGCTGGGGCGTATAACGCCTGGTCGTTGCCTGGGCGCTGTTTTATCGTTCTGGAGGAGTTGCGCTGGGGTGCATTTGGCGATGCCTTTCGTCTGGGAAGCCCGCAAGCGGTGGCGTTGTTGCTGGGTGATTTGCGCGTGAAAGCGACACAACATCTGGCAGAGAGTATCAATGCGGCCCCGACCACGCGTCACTATTACCATCAGTGGTTTGCCTCTTCGACCATTCCGACGGGCGGGGATCATGCTGATTTTTTAAGTTGGCTGGGAAAGTGGACCACGGCAGATAAACAACCCGTTTGCTGGTCAGTGACCCAACGTTGGCAAACTGTCGCGCTGGGGATGCCACGACTCTGTTCAGCGCAGCGTCTGGCGGGGGCAATGGTCGAGGAAATCTTCTCTGTAAATTTGGTGTAAATAATCAGTTACACCAATGAGTCCTAAACGAAATACATGTGTGAAGTTGATCACAAATTTAAACACTGGTAGGGTAAAAAGGTCATTAACTGCCCAATTCAGGCGTCAACTGGTTTGATTGTACATTCCTTAACCGGAGGGTGTAAGCAAACCCGCTACGCTTGTTACAGAGATTGCATCCTGCAATTCCCGCTCCCCTTTTGCGGCCGTCGCGCTGATTTTTCTGGCGTTTGCGGAAATGGGCCAACTCTGCGAGGAAAGCTATGCTGAAAAGGAAAAAAGTAAAACCGATTACCCTTCGTGATGTCACCATTATTGATGACGGTAAACTGCGTAAAGCCATTACCGCAGCATCACTGGGTAATGCAATGGAATGGTTCGATTTTGGTGTTTATGGTTTTGTTGCTTACGCATTAGGTAAAGTTTTTTTCCCGGGGGCTGACCCCAGCGTGCAGATGGTTGCTGCACTCGCCACTTTCTCCGTTCCCTTTCTGATTCGACCGCTTGGCGGGCTCTTCTTTGGTATGTTGGGCGATAAATATGGTCGCCAGAAGATCCTCGCTATCACTATTGTGATTATGTCGATCAGTACGTTCTGTATTGGCTTAATACCGTCCTACGACACGATTGGTATTTGGGCACCGATTCTGCTGTTGATCTGTAAGATGGCACAAGGTTTCTCGGTCGGCGGTGAATATACCGGGGCGTCAATATTTGTTGCGGAATACTCCCCTGACCGTAAACGTGGCTTTATGGGCAGCTGGCTGGACTTTGGTTCTATTGCCGGGTTTGTGCTGGGAGCTGGCGTAGTGGTGTTAATTTCGACCATTGTCGGCGAAGAGAACTTCCTCGATTGGGGCTGGCGTATTCCGTTCTTTATCGCTCTGCCGTTAGGGATTATCGGGCTTTACCTGCGCCATGCGCTGGAAGAGACTCCGGCGTTCCAGCAGCATGTCGATAAACTGGAACAGGGCGACCGCGAAGGTTTGCAGGATGGCCCGAAAGTCTCGTTTAAAGAGATTGCCACCAAACACTGGCGCAGCCTGTTGACATGTATTGGTCTGGTAATTGCCACCAACGTGACTTACTACATGTTGCTGACCTATATGCCGAGTTATTTGTCGCATAACCTGCATTACTCCGAAGACCACGGGGTGCTGATTATTATCGCCATTATGATCGGTATGCTGTTTGTTCAACCGGTGATGGGCTTGCTGAGTGACCGTTTTGGCCGTCGTCCGTTTGTGCTTCTTGGTAGTGTTGCACTGTTTGTGTTGGCGATCCCGGCGTTTATTCTGATTAACAGTAACGTCATCGGCCTGATTTTTGCCGGCTTATTGATGCTGGCGGTGATCCTTAACTGCTTTACGGGCGTTATGGCTTCTACCTTGCCTGCGATGTTCCCGACGCATATCCGTTACAGCGCGCTGGCGGCGGCATTTAATATTTCGGTGCTGGTTGCCGGTCTGACGCCAACGCTGGCGGCCTGGCTGGTCGAAAGCTCGCAGAATCTGATGATGCCTGCCTATTACCTGATGGTAGTGGCGGTGGTTGGTTTAATCACCGGCGTAACCATGAAAGAGACGGCGAATCGACCGTTGAAAGGTGCGACACCAGCGGCGTCAGATATACAGGAAGCGAAGGAAATTCTCGTCGAGCATTACGATAATATCGAGCAGAAAATCGATGATATTGACCACGAGATTGCCGATTTGCAGGCGAAACGTACCCGCCTGGTGCAGCAACATCCGCGAATTGATGAATAAGCTGAAACGGATGGCCTGATGTGACGCTGTCTTATCAGGTCAATTGAACTCTTAAGGTTCACTTAATCTCTGACGCGCATACTCTCCTCCAGGTTAACGGAGGAGAGTGCAATGAAAAACCGTGTTTATGAAAGTTTAACTACCGTGTTCAGCGTGCTGGTGGTCAGCAGCTTTCTTTATATCTGGTTTGCCACGTACTGATCTTTTTTCAGCCGTATCCAGGCCCGCGTGCCGGAAGTCTCTTGCCGGTTTTGCAGGAAAAACTGCCCGTGATGCAACTGTGTAATGCGGCTGACAATACTTAACCCCAGACCAATTCCGCCATAACGGCTGTCCATTCGTACAAACGCTTTACTCAACTCCCCGCATTTACTCTCATCAATACCCGGCCCTTCATCTTCAACGGCCATGACCGCTCCGCCATCTTCTTGCAGCTTAATCATAATGTTGCTGCCTTGTGGGCTATAACGATGGGCGTTTTCTACCAGGTTTCGCAATAACATCCGCAGCAGGGTTGCATCACCCTGAACGGTGATGTCGGCGGCGCTCTCTGGCAATAGCAGGGTTTGCTGGCGCTGGTCGAGCATGGTACTAAGTTCGTCATACGAGGGGAGAATGACATCTTCCAGCAGTTTTACATGTTGATAATTACCGGAAGAAAATGACTGTCCGGCACGCGCCAGTTGCAGCAGCTGGGAGACGCTCTCCATCATCTGATCAAGTCGTGCCACTAACGGTGCTACATCAATGTGATGCGTTTTCGCCAGCAGTTCCAGATGCAAACGCACCCCCGCCAGTGGCGTTCGCAGTTCGTGCGCGACGTCAGCGGTAAACAACCTTTCGTTATCCAGCGTGCTGGTCAGGCGACTGACCAGATCGTTTAACGCCGAAACCACCGCTTCGATTTCGAGGGTGGCGCTGTGAATGGCAATGGGCGTTAAGTTGTCGGCGGTGCGCGCTTCCAGCTCTTTTTGCAGCTCCGCCAGCGGGCGGGTGATGCGGCGTACCGCCTGATAGCAGATAAATAGCGTCAGGCTGACCATAAAGACGCCGGGGACAATCAGGCTGGCGACCGCCTCGCGGATCTCACGCATGATGTGGCGATCGTTGTTACGATTGTCGCGTAGCGCCTGCTCAAACAGCTGAATCTGCTCGGTACTTTCATGCCATAGCCAGAAGACGCTGATCAGCTCAAACACCAACAAAATGGCCCCGATGGTCAATATCAGCCGTTGGCGCAGCGATATTGGTCGGCGCAGAAAACGCATCAGATTCAATTAGTTTTCCTCATTTGCGACCAGCATATAGCCAAATCCGCGCACGGTGCGGATACGGGCTTTGCCCACTTTGTCGCGCAGATTGTGGATATGCACTTCCAGGGTGTTGGTCGAGGGTTCATTGTCCCAGTTATAGATGTCGTTGTAGAGAATTTCCCGATGCACCGGGCTGCCTGCTTTGAGCATTAACCGTGACAGCAGAGCATATTCTTTGGGCGTCAGAATCAACTCTTCACCGCCCATCCATACCTGACGGCGACCCATATTCAGCGTCAGATTGCCAACAATCAGCTCACTTTCGCCCTGATTATTATGGCGTCGTAGCAGGGCGCGGATACGGGCGTGTAACTCTTCCAGCGCAAAAGGCTTCACCAGATAGTCATCGGCACCGACATCCAGCCCGGCGATTTTGTCGGTCAGCGTATCGCGAGCGGTGAGGATCAGTACCGGCAGGGTGTATTTTTTCTGCCGGATACGGGCGAGAAAATGCAGTCCATCTTCGTCGGGTAACCCTAAATCCAGTACCACCAGGCTGTAATGACCGGCCTCAAGGCTTTGTTCCGCCATCCGCGCGGTTGTCACGCCATCGCACGCGTAGCCTTCGGTTTGCGCCGCCAGAATCAATCCCTGCAATAACAGCGTATCGTCTTCAACAATCAGAATTTTCATTCACTCACTCTCCTGCAAGTTTGCAGAATATCATCCGCAGCCTGGTAATACTTCGTCTCAACGCCAGTCAGGCCCAATAAGGTTGAGAATAAATTGTCTTGTGAATAGTGTTGCGTTTGCGCCTGTTTTTGCAGGCAGTTCTGGTCAACCTGATACCGTTTTTGATAATCCTCCGACAGCCACAGCAGCATCGGCACCTGTTTTTGGCTATCCGGGGCGATGGCATAAGGCAGACCGTGCAGATAGATGCCATTTTCACCTAACGATTCACCGTGGTCAGAAAGATAAACCAGGCTGGTGGTAAATTTATCCTGATGTTCTTTCAGCAGATTAATCGCTTTATCAACAATATAGTCGACGTAAACCAGCGTGTTGTCGTAAGTGTTCACCAGTTGCTCTTGGGTACAGGTCTGGATCTCGTTAGTGTCGCAGGTTGGGGTAAATTTCCTGAACTGCGGCGGATAGCGGTTGTAATAGGTCGGGCCGTGGCTGCCGATGGTGTGTAAGACAATCACGCCATCACCCTGCAGGTTATTGATGTAATCTTCCAGCCCGTGGAACAGTACTTCATCATAGCACTCGCCGTTGATGCACTGACCAGGCAGGTTCAGCGCGGTGACGTTCTGGTGAGGTACGCGATCGCAAACGCCTTTACAGCCGCCATCGTTGTCATTCCACAGCACGTTGATGCCCGCTCGCTGAATGATATCCAGCACGCCTTCCTGGTGCTGTGCCAGCTCTTCTTTGTAGTGCTCACGCGGCATATCCGAGAACATGCACGGTACTGAAACTGCCGTTGCCGTGCCGCAAGATGCGGTATTAGGAAAATAGACCACGTTATCTTTTGCCAGCCGCGGGTTAGTTTCACGCGGGTAGCCGTTGAGGGAGAAGTTCTCCGCCCGCGAGGTTTCGCCGACAATCAGGATGGTCAAATTTTTACGTTTCTCTTTCTGCATTAATGGGTTGCGGTGCGCATCTTCACCAATGCGTATCAGTGGCAGGTTGGCTGACCGCTGGTGAGAGTACCACGACCAGCTAGCAACAATGCTGTTGGACGGGCTTAAGGATTTCACCAGTTCTTTGTTGTTGCGAAACAGCGAGGCATAGTCTTTGTAGAACAGTGCGGCAACCAGCAGAATCAGCAGTACAGAAATCAGGATGTTGGCCCCGCGGAAAAGAACGCTGCGCAGGCGTGAGGTGGTGGGTTTGATTTTGATCCAGCAGGCAATAATCGCGGCCAACACGCCACTTAACCCCAGCGTTAATAACATTCGTGGCGTCATCAACGCATAACTTTCCGCCGGTGTAGTATCAATGATATTGGTGATCATTGAACGGTCGATGACGATGCCATAGGTCATGATGAAATATTGTGCAGCCGCACCGACCAGAATAAACAGGCAGGCGAGTGGACGATTAAGCCATAAGAAAGAGCCTAGTGTCAGGACAATATTAATCACGCTGAATGCGACGACCGGCATCGACAAGAAAACCAGCACGTTATGCAGTGAATCCAGCGGTAACACCTGTAGCACCTGTTTAAAAAAGGCGATATTCAGGCAGACTGAGATATAAAAAGTAGCAAGTAATAACCAGGAGAATAAATTTAAAGAGGGTCTTTTTAGTAGGCGCTTCAACATCACGGTGTTTCCATCGAACAAAGTGCGCATATGCTCGCAAAGCAAAATTAAGCCAACCTTAAGTTCTTAAGGTTGGCTTTTATGTTTGCTTGATTAAGGGGAATTAATCTTTGCTTATTGGTGCATCTAAGGGATACGGGTTTTTATGCAGCCGGTTGTAATTCAGCGCATACATGGCGGTGATGACCATCAGAGTGACAAATGACCACATAACCTCTTTCGCGCCGGACCCTACTACGGCCCAGATGCAGTAGAGGAAGGCAATGGTAGTAACTGCCAGGTATGCCGGGCGTGCTTTACCAAAGTGACCGTGGCCGAGCAGCAGTAACGCCGCACAGGTGTAAAGATATGGCACCAGTGTAAAGATGACCGACACGGAAGAAACCAGACCGAATTCTTTGGTCGCGTTTGGCGAAATGCTACTGAGCTGGAAGATGGTCATCAAAATACCGACGATAATCAGCCCCGCCACTGGCGTGCCCGCTTTATTTACACGGGCAAAAATCGGTGGGAACAGTCCGTCATCGGCAGCGGCTTTCGCCGTTTGACCCGCCAGCAACGTCCAGCCGCCCAGTGAACCTAAGCAACCCGCAGCTGCGCAGAAGGAAACAATGGCCCCGGCGGTGTCACCCAACGCCATCCGTGCGGCATCACCGAATGGCGAAGCAGAAACGCGCAGTGCGGCATTAGGGATCATCCCCATAATCGCGGTGGTGGAGAGCACATAGCAAACGGCGGCAATCAATACCCCACCAATGGTGGCGATAGGGACGTTGCGTTTCGGGTTTTTCACCACACCTGCGGCAACGGAGGCACTTTCCACACCGATGAACGACCACAGCGTAACGTTAAGGGTACTTTGAATCGCGCCGAAGGTGCCCAGGCCGCTGACGTTCCATGCCGCCATATAGGTTTCACCACGGAACCAGAACCAGCCAAATACGGCAATCCCGACGATGGGGATCAGCGCCAGCACGGTGGCAACGGCCTGCACGCGGGTGATCATTTTCGGACCGACAATGTTCAGCAGGACGAAGATCCACAGCACCACGACGCAGGTGATGGTTAATACCAGTGGATCTTTCAGAATCGGGAAGAAGTAACTTAAATATCCTACGCCAATGACCACCATGGCGATATTGCCGATCCAGCAGGCCAGCCAGTAGAGGACGTTGGTTTGATAACCGAGAAACGGGCCAAAGCAGCGGCGGGCGTAAGCGTAAGAACCACCAGGACTTGGGTCGAGGAACGACATTTTGGCGTATACCATCGAGAGCCCCAGCGCACCGATAATCGTCACCAACCATCCATAAATGGCAATCCCGCCAGTGGAGGCCAGGTTTGCAGGTAACAGAAAAACACCTGACCCCATAATATTCCCCGACACCATCAGGGTGACGGGGATTAAGCCCACTTTGTGAGCATCAGCATCCGAAGACATAATTAAACTCCTGCGAAGGCGAGCTTCGTGACAATAAATTACGTCATATCATACGCCTGCATTCGATAGTTGAATTATTATCGACCGGGTTATCGCTGATGCCGTTATTAATATAGCTCTTCGTTAAGGTTAAAAATCAGGCGACAGTGCGTTCTCTGTGCTGACTAACATAATGCAGAGGCGTCATACCGTAGAAGTCTTTAAAGACAGAAATAAAGTACGACGTACTGTTGTAGCCACACGACTGTGAGACCTGAGAGATATTTTTACCGTCCATCATTAATTCATTTACGGCATAACGCATGCGGCAGGTGGTGATTATTTGGCTATAACTGGTGTTTTCGCTTTTCAACTTTTTCTTTAACAGACTTGGGCTAAGACATAAACAACTGGCTACCATACTAAGATTCCAGTCTTTGTGGATATCGCTTTCAATAATTTGATAAACGCTGTCACTTATACAATTACGTAACATATACATCATTAGTGAAAGGAATTTTTTACTGTCGAGAAAACGGGATAGCACAGTGAATAATAATGCACGTGTTCGTTCCTTTTCTGACTCAGTTTCAGCGGGCATCATGCTATGTTGCGCGGCAACGCGAAAGACGTCTGGCGTCAGGCATGGCAGGGTGAGGATGGGCGTAGCGCTACGTTGCCATACTGGTATTTGCGAGAGATCTTTATTCAGAAACCGGAGGTAATCTTTGATGATGTCGTGACTAATATGAGCAACCAAAGTGTTATTAAGAGAGGAGACGTCGATAATATTATTTTCACAATTTAATAACGCCATATGGTTAGCTTTAAGGCTAATAGGTTCTTTCCCATTCACCCTTATCCAGACATCTTTTTCAGTCAATAAAACAATACAAGGTTGGTCGCTGCAAATCCTCATACATGTACTCCTGAGTGCGAATAAAAGACCAGTTCTCGCTAAAGCGAAGCGATACCGGGAAATGGTTATATAATTGTATGATGAATATAAACATGCATAAAAATAACGAGTTTTACTAATATTACAAATTTTTATAGTAATTTCTCATGTACATATTTTTTTACAGGCTAAAAAAAGGATAAATAACAGGCAAAAAAAAGCGCGGGGTGGGACCGCGCAAAAAGTATGACATTTTTTGTTTGCAGCAATTTTTATGAAAACGTTGCCATACTTAAAAGGCCTCAAGCCAGGCGGCGTAATGTTATTTAACAATTACGCCTTCAGCGGAATAGTGGTTACGCTTTCACACACATAACGTGGTAAATACCGTCAATAATTTCTGTCCCTTCTGTTTCGTGTTCAAATCCAGGGAAATGATGGTCCCAGGATTGCAGCGAGCGTAAATAACTTACTTGCGGACTGTTTTTATCGCCGAAGTTTTCACCAGACAGCAGCATCGGGATTCCTGGCGGATACGGGATAACTGAGTTTGCCGCGATGCGTCCTGGCAGGTTTTCAATGGATACCAGTTCGACATTGTTGTCGACAATCGCGTTGTACGCTTCTCGCGGGGTGATTTCCGCCACCGGCAGGCCGGAATAGGCTTCGTTCAACCGTGCGCCAGGGTTGTTTTCTTTCAGCCAGGCAAACATGGTGTCACCCAGATCGTGAATCCCCATGTTCGCGTAAGTGTCAGGATATTGTTCAACAAGTTCCGGCATCACCTGCGCCAGCGGTGTGTTGGCATCATAGTGGCGTTTGAAGGAGCAAAGGGTGTTAACCAGAGTTCCCCATTTCCCACGGGTCACGCCCATAGAGAACAGGAACATAATCTGGAAGTCAGTGGTACGGGTAGGCACAATGCCGTGGCGACCAAGCCAGGCTGTGACCAGCGCCGCCGGAACACCGGTTTCTTCCAGTTCACCATCTTCACCCATTCCCGGAGCAAGGATGCTGACTTTAATCGGGTCGAGCATACTCCAGTTATCCGGAATATCTTTGAAGCCGTGCCAGCTTTCGCCAGGATGCATGACCCAGCAGTCCTGAACGGTGGTCAGCAGTTTGGTTGGTGCGTCAGCAAAGTCATAGGTTTTGCCGGTTTGTGGGTCGGTGACGACTTCTTTGTTCCACGGTTTGAAGAACCAGCTACCGTCAGCGGTGAACTCTTTATACAGCCGCGCCATCGCCTGACGGAAATCAACCGCTTCGTCGATCACTTCCTGGGTCAGTGACAGGCCGCTGTTGCCGTCCATCATCGACACCGCCACGTCGTTGGATGCGCAGATGGCATACAGCGGGGAGGTGGTGGCATGCATCATGTAGGCCTGGTTGAAGCGGGAGAAGTTAATCGCCCCACGACCTTCACGTACATGAATATAAGAGGCCTGTGACAGCGCATTCAGCAGTTTGTGGGTGGAGTGGGTGGCGAAAACGGTAGGACCGTTGTGATCGCCAGGTTCGCCGCGCATGGCATAGTGATCGGCATAGATCGGGTTGAAACGTGCATAGCCGTACCAGGCTTCGTCAAAGTGCAGACGATCGGAGGTTTTTTCCAGCAGATCCTGTGCTTCTTTAGCGTTATAACACACGCCGTCATAGGTGCAGTTGGTCACCACGCAGTAAGACGGTTTTTGCCCGGCTTTGTCTTTAGTCAGCGGGCTTTCATTGATTTTCTTCTGCAAGGTTTCAGGTTGCATTTCCTGCGGATAGATTGGCCCGATAATGCCGTAGCGGTTGCGGCTTGGCACCATGTAGACCGGTTTCGCGCCGGTCAGCATCAAGCCTTGTTCGATGGATTTATGGCAGTTACGGTCAACGACCACGACATCGTTATCGGTCATGCAAGCCTGCATGATGGTGCGGTTAGAGCCGGAAGTACCGACGACTACCGACCAGGAGCGATCGGCACCAAATACGCGTGCGGCATATTTTTCGCTTTCGCCAAATGCGCCAGTATGGTCAAGCAAAGAACCGAGGGAAGTGCGTTCGATGCCCATGTCGGTGCGGAACAGATTTTCACCATAGTAGTCATGGTAGAAACGTCCGGCGGGTGTTTTGGTAAAACCAACGCCGCCCTGGTGGCCTGGCGCTGCCCAGGAATATTCATGGATGTCGCTATATTTCATCAGCGCGCTGAACAGTGGCGGCAACAGCTGCTGGCGGTAGCGGGTCATCGCGGCAACGGCGCGTCCGGCGATAAAGTCGGCGGTATCTTCCAGAATCCAGGCGAATTCATCGACAAGCTCCAGCAGATCCCGGTCCATTGCGGCGAGGGCTTTTTCCCGATCGCCCAACAGGAAGACCGGCACGTTTTGTTGGCGCTCATGAAGCTTACCGATCAATTGTCTGACGTTTTGATGTTCGTCCGGATGTTCCATTTGATAGCTGAACATCAGGCAGTCAATGGCTTCGTTTGAAGAGAGAATGGCAAAACCATCATCAAAGGAGGTGGATTTAATCACGGTAACATTTTGCTGGCTTAAAGCATCTGCCAGACGCTCAACGGCGTTACCGACCCAGGTGTCTTGATGGAGAAACTCGCTTTCAACAATTAATACTTTCATCATTGCTTACCCGGTTATGAAGGAATCTTCGTTGCGGGCAAGTATCTTCCGGCCTTTTCGGGCTGTAAAGCGCGTGAAAAACAAACATTTTTGAAATATTTATCTTTATAAACAATACGTTATGTGATTATTTTAAATTATTTTCACTGCTTATTATCGACGGCTAAACTATTTTTTTGGCTGATACTGATATCGTCTTTAGCCGGGAAACGTCTGGCGGCGCTGTTGGCTAAGTTTGCGGTATTGTTGCGGCGACATGCCGACATATTTGCCGAACGTGCTGTAAAAACGGCTACTCGAACGAAAGCCTGCCGTCAGGGCAATATCGAGAATACTTTTATCGGTATCGCTCAGTAACGCGCGAACGTGGTTGATGCGCATCGCGGTAATGTACTGTTTCATCGTCAATTGCATGACCCGCTGGAATATCCCCATTGCATAGTTGGCGTTAAGTTTGACGTGCTCAGCCACATCGTTGATGGTCAGCGCCTGATCATAGTTTTCGGCAATAAAGCCCAGCATCTGGCTGACATAAAATTGCGCATGGCGCGAGACGCTGTTTTTGTGTGTGCGCGAGGTTTTGTTGACCAGAATCGGTTCCCAGCCAGAGAGGCTAAATCGCTTGAGCATCAGGCCAATTTCATCAATGGCGAGCTGGCGAATTTGCTCGTTCGGACTGTTTAATTCCTGCTGCCAGCGGCGCACTTCAAACGGGCTAAGTTGCTGTGTCGCCAGTGATTTGATCACCATGCCGTGAGTGACGTGGTTAATCAGGTCTTTATCCAGCGGCCAGGAGAGAAACAGATGCATCGGCAGATTAAAAATCGCCATGCTCTGACAGGTTCCGGTATCTGTTAGTTGGTGCGGTGTACAGGCCCAGAACAGCGTGATATGACCCTGATTGATATTCACTTTTTCATTGTTGATCAGGTATTCCACATCGCCATCGAAAGGCACATTCACTTCGACCTGACCATGCCAGTGGCTGGTGGGCATGATATGCGGTGCGCGAAACTCAATTTCCATCCGCTGGTATTCTGAATACAGCGACAGTGGGCTACGGGTCTGCTTTTCGTCGCTGCTGCACATAAACGTATCTGTATTCATGGATGACTCTCTTTCCTGGAATATCAGAATTATGGCAGGAGTGAGGGAGGATGACTGCGAGTGGGAACACGCTTTTCACCCTCTTCCCACAGCGGCGAGGGGAGCGTCCGAGCATCATGAGGCCGAAAACTCTGCTTTTCAGGTAACTTATTCCCATAAACTCAGATTTACTGCTGCTTCACGCAGGATCTGAGTTTATGGGAATGCTCAACCTGGAAGCCGGAGGTTTTCTGCAGATTCGCCTGCCATGATGAAGTTATTCAAGCAAGCCAGGAGATCTGCATGATGTCTGCACCCAAAATTACATTTATCGGCGCTGGTTCGACGATTTTCGTTAAAAATATTCTTGGTGATGTGTTCCATCGTGAGGCGCTGAAAACGGCGCATATTGCCCTGATGGATATCGATCCCACCCGCCTGGAAGAGTCGCACATTGTGGTGCGTAAGCTGATGGATTCAGCAGGGGCCAGCGGCAAAATCACCTGCCACACCCAACAGAAAGAAGCCTTACAGGATGCCGATTTTGTGGTGGTGGCATTTCAGATTGGCGGTTATGAACCTTGCACGGTGACTGATTTCAAGGTCTGTAAGCGGCATGGTCTGGAACAAACCATTGCCGATACGCTGGGGCCGGGCGGTATTATGCGTGCGCTACGTACCATTCCGCACCTGTGGCAGATTTGCGAGGACATGACGGAAGTCTGCCCCGATGCCACCATGCTCAACTATGTTAACCCAATGGCGATGAATACCTGGGCGATGTATGCACGCTATCCGCATATCAAGCAGGTAGGGCTGTGCCATTCGGTGCAGGGAACGGCGGAAGAGCTGGCGCGTGACCTCAATATCGATCCGGCTACGCTGCGTTACCGTTGCGCAGGTATCAACCATATGGCGTTTTACCTGGAACTGGAGCGTAAAACCGCAGACGGTAGCTACGTGAATCTCTATCCTGAATTGCTGGCGGCTTATGAAGCAGGGCAGGCACCGAAGCCAAATATTCATGGTAATACTCGCTGCCAGAATATTGTGCGTTACGAAATGTTCAAAAAGCTGGGCTACTTCGTCACAGAATCGTCAGAACATTTTGCTGAGTACACACCGTGGTTTATTAAGCCAGGTCGTGAGGATTTGATTGAGCGTTATAAAGTACCGCTGGATGAGTACCCGAAGCGCTGCGTCGAGCAGCTGGCGAACTGGCATAAAGAGCTGGAGGAGTATAAAAACGCCTCCCGGATTGATATTAAACCGTCACGGGAATATGCCAGCACAATCATGAACGCTATCTGGACTGGCGAGCCGAGTGTGATTTATGGCAATGTCCGTAACGATGGCTTGATTGATAACCTGCCACAAGGATGTTGCGTGGAAGTGGCCTGTCTGGTTGATGCTAATGGCATTCAGCCGACCAAAGCCGGTACGCTACCTTCGCATCTGGCCGCCCTGATGCAAACCAACATCAACGTACAGACGCTGCTGACAGAAGCTATTCTTACGGAAAATCGCGACCGTGTTTACCACGCCGCGATGATGGACCCGCATACTGCCGCCGTGCTGGGCATTGACGAAATATATGCTCTTGTTGACGACCTGATTGCCGCCCACGGCGACTGGCTGCCAGGCTGGTTGCACCGTTAAGGGGTAATCGCTTCCGGCGCTCTGGTGATTAAGCCAAAGCGCCGTAGCTGGCGGCAATGAAAGCGGGCGAGGAATATCACCGTCGTTAATGCGCCCAGTAGTGCGCAGAACATATCGGATTGCGTATCCCACGGGTCGCCTTGAGTACCGAGAAAATCATCTGCGCCCTGGCCCATTGCCAGCGCTGCCCACCACTCGATTAACTCATACATCGCGCTTATCGCCAGCGCGACACAACAGACCAGAAACGCCACCATTTTACGCCCGCGAACGTACATCCCGCGCACGAGGATCTCTCGTGCCACCAGTGTAGGCACCAGCCCCTGGAAAAAATGCCCCAGTTTGTCATACGGATTACGGCTCAACCCCAGCCATTCCTGCACCTCAAAACCAACGGGGACTTTCGCGTAGGTGTATTGCCCGCCGACCATCAGGATGATGGCGTGAAAGAAAATGAGCGTATAAAGCAGCGGCGTTAACGGATAACGTTTAGCGGTGGCAAGCAGTAGCGGCACGACAATAATCACCGGTGTCACTTCCATCAGCCAGGTGAGTTTGTCATGGGCCGAAATGCCGGTATAAATCAGGATTAACGTTAGCGCCAGTGCGCCGGTGTTAAGAATTAACGGCTTGAGTGTGCGGGTCATGGTGAGTTCGCAAGTCAGGGAAAATACTGACTATTGACCAGTAAGCGTGAAATTACAATCGCAAAAGAGGTGGCCCAGGGGGATCACCTGGCAGCATGCTGCCAGGCGCTGGGCCGAAGAGGTTACTTAGTGCAGTTCGCGCACTGTTTGTTGACGATCTGCTGGAAGAAGTCGTTACCTTTGTCATCGACCAGGATAAACGCCGGGAAATCTTCTACTTCGATTTTCCAGATAGCTTCCATACCCAGCTCCGGATAAGCGACGCATTCCAGATGCTTGATGCTCTGCTGCGCCAGTACCGCCGCCGGACCGCCGATACTACCGAGGTAGAAGCCGCCGTGTTTATGGCACGCGTCGGTAACCTGCTGACTGCGATTACCTTTCGCCAGCATGATCATGCTGCCGCCGTGGGATTGCAGCAGATCCACGTAGGAGTCCATACGACCTGCGGTGGTTGGGCCAAGTGAACCTGATGGATAACCGGCAGGCGTTTTCGCCGGACCCGCGTAGTAGATCGGGTGATCTTTGATGTACTGCGGCAGTTCTTTACCGGCGTCAATCAGCTCTTTCAGCTTGGCGTGTGCAATATCGCGACCCACGATAATGGTGCCGGTGAGCGACAAGCGGGTGGATACCGGGTATTGCGAAAGCTGGGCAAGGATCTCTTTCATCGGGCGGTTAAGGTCGACTTTCACTGCTTCGCCTTCACCTGCCTGACGCAGTTCTTCTGGAATGTACTGGCCTGGATTGTGTTCCAGTTTTTCGATCCAGATACCTTCGCGGTTGATTTTCGCTTTAATGTTACGGTCAGCGGAGCAGGAGACGCCCATGCCTACCGGGCAGGATGCGCCGTGACGTGGCAGACGGATAACGCGGATGTCGTGCGCGAAGTATTTACCGCCAAACTGCGCGCCAAGACCGAGTTTCTGGGCCTCTTCCAGCAGTTCCTGTTCCAGCTGGATATCGCGGAACGCCTGACCATGTTCGTTCCCTTCCGTCGGCAGTTCATCGTAATAGTGAGCGCTTGCTAACTTGACGGTTTTCAGGTTGGTTTCCGCAGACGTACCGCCAATCACAAACGCGATATGGTACGGCGGGCAGGCTGCAGTACCGAGGGTACGCATTTTCTCGACGAGGAAGTTTTTCAGTTTGCCGGGCGTCAGCAGGGCTTTGGTTTCCTGGTAGAGATACGTTTTGTTGGCAGAGCCGCCGCCTTTAGCGACACAGAGGAATTTGTACTCATCGCCATCTACCGCGTACAGGTCGATTTGCGCAGGCAGGTTCGTGCCGGTGTTGACCTCTTTATACATGTCCAGCGGCGCGTTCTGTGAATAGCGCAGGTTATCTTCGATATAGGTGTTATAGACGCCTTTCGACAGCGCTTCTTCATCACCGCCCCCGGTCCACACGCGCTGACCTTTTTTACCGACGATGATCGCGGTGCCGGTATCCTGGCAGGTCGGCAGCACGCCTTTGGCGGCGATTTCGGAGTTTCTTAAGAATTGCAGCGCCACGTACTTGTCGTTTTCGCTGGCTTCTGGATCGTGAAGAATAGCCGCAACCTGTTTCTGGTGTGCCGGGCGGAGCATGAAAGAAGCGTCGTGAAAGGCTTGCTGCGCCAGCAGGGTCAGGGCTTCTGGTTCCACTTTCAGGACGGTTTCGCCGTCGAAGTCGGCAACGCTAACGTAATCGGAAGTGAGTAGATAGTATTCGGTATTGTCTTTCCCCATCGGGAAAGGTGCCTGGTAGATAAAGGGTTTGTTTGACATAGCTTCCAGCCTGTAACTCTGTATTTGTTATTTGAAAATGGCGTGCCGCGTAGTTACGGGCGGCACGCAAAGTGCATTTATAAGAATCCGTACATCGCGGCGAAGATCCAGCCGAAGACGCACGATACGCTCACACCAATCAACCCCGGCAGAATAAAGCTGTGGTTGATGACGAAGCGACCGATGTGGGTGGTGCCGGAACGGTCAAACTGAATCGCTGCCAGATCGCTCGGATAAGTCGGCAGGATGTAATAACCGTAGCAAGCCGGTGCTGAAGCCACGATGTATGCCGGATCAACGCCGATCGCCAGCGCGACCGGAACAATCGCCGCCAGCGCCGCAGCCTGAGAGTTTACAAACTTGGAAACCAGCAGCAGAACAATGGCATAGGCCCACGGATACTCTTTCACCATTTCACCCAGTACGCCCTGAATTTCAGACATATGCGCACCGAACATGGTTTCAGCCATCCATGCGATACCGTACACCGCCACGATGGCGATCATACCGGAACGGAAGACTTCGTTTTTTGAGATAGACGCGGGATTGGTTTTGGTCAGGATAATAATCAGCGCCCCGGTCAGCAGCATAAACATCTGAATAACCAGTACCATCGACAGCGGTTTGCCGCCGAAGGATGGACGCAGGTCCGAATCAGCACCAAGAAGGGCGACTACAGCGATTGCCCCGAGGAAGATCCACATTGCCAGCCAGTTGCTTTTCGGCAGTTTTTTATCGAGCAGCGTCGCGGTATCACCGTAAACATACTCACGGTTTTCCGGTACGGAGATGAATTTCTGGAACTCTTCGTCTTTATCCAGATCTTTACCGCGGAACCAGCTGAAGATACCGATCGCCAGGATACCGATTAACGTCGATGGAATGGTGATTGCCAGCAGGTCGAGGAACTCAAGATGGCGACCATCAAAGGTGACATTACCCAGCATCGCAACCAAAGATACGACCGCAACCGACACCGGACTGGCGATAATCCCCATCTGTGCACCAATAGAACTTGCCGCCATCGGACGTTCCGGACGGATGTTGTTCTTAATAGCAACGTCGTAGATGATCGGCAGAATGGTGTAAACCACATGACCCGTACCGCAAAGAATGGTCAGCGTACAGGTCACAAACGGCGCGACAATTGAGACATATTTCGGGTTGCGGCGCAGCAGCTTCTCGGCAATTTGCAGCATGACATCAAGACCGCCCGAAGCTTGCAAGGTCGCCGATGCTGCCACCACCGCAATGATAACCAGCATGACATCAACCGGTGGTTTACCTGGCTGAAGGTGGAAGACGAAGACCAGAATGACCAGACCGATACCGCCTAATAAACCCAGCGCGATACCCCCCTTTCTGGCACCATAAAACAGACATATCAGTATTATGATAAGTTGGATAGTAAATAACATGTGTGAACCCTCGCGATAATCCTATTTAAATTTTTGCTGAATAGATCACAGTCACGTTCTGTTTTGTATGAACTGTTTTCAGAGCCTGACTAAATATCCGTTTGGTCGTTACCGGCTTGAGCAAATACCTCACAGTGAATATTGGCTGATTAAAGCAGCGGCAAATTTATGCACTGTGATAAGCGGCTTTTTCAGAGAGAAAGACTCTCTGGCGATGGGTTTATAGTTTGTACAGCGCAGATGTTAATGTTTTGTTTGCTGTTATCTTATTGATATTTATCGGTCTGTTTTTTGTTCTCAGGGCAGGTATCATTAGGTTTATAGATTAATCTGATCTACCCATTTGTGGGTAAAAATACACATAATGTGGGTGACATAATAGTTAATTAACTTTTGTTAGCGTTTTGAAATTAAAAACACCGTTCATCTGAAGAGGTATTAATTTTTAGCGATGATGGAGGGATAATTATATTTGATCTGGCACAAGTTTTACTGATGAACGATGTAACTTGTGCCAGGGGTATTTTGCATTACGGTAATAATTATTACTTACAGATAACCAGCGATCCGTTATTGGCAATATTGTTTCAGTAGTGAGTAGTGTTCTGCCTGAATACGGTAACGGTAAACCGGACGCCCCGTGACGCCATAATGGATACTGGTGAACAAGATGTGGCAGTTGACTAGCCAGATAAGGTATTTACGGCAGGAAACACGCGAGATGTTAACCTCGTTAGCCAGCTCGTCGGTTGAAAACTCATAGTCCTGATGCGCGTCAATCCACTGGCACAGCGTGCGTAACGTCTGCGGCGTTAAGCCTTTTGGCAAGCGACGAGGATCCTGCTCGTTGGAGCTGCTGCCGTGGATTAGCTGATCAAGCTCGGCCTGGTCATAATACTGATGTTTTTCCAGCGCCATTTTCTTTTGCCGCCAGCCGGTGAGCGCCTCTTCAAAGCGGGAAGCCTGGAAGGGTTTGATCAGGTAATCCACAACACCGTAATGCAGCGAATCTTTGATGGTTGCTGCATCGGCAGCGGAGGAGATGACAATCACATCACTTTTGCAACGCGCGTTATGCAGGACAGGCAGTAAATCGAGCCCGTTCTCTTTTTGCATATAGATATCTAGCAATATCAGGTCGATAGGCGTATCGCTATTGAAGATAATCTCTTTGGCTTTCTCCAGCGTCGAAGCCGTTCCACAGCATTGAAAGCCCGGGATTTGTGCCACGTATCGGCGATTCAGCTCCGCGACCATTGCGTCGTCATCGATAATTAATACATTGATCATCTGTTCGACCTCTCCCCGTCCCAGGGTATCTGGACAAAAAATTGTGTGAAAATCCCGGGTTCCGATTCCACGGCGATGCTGCCGCCGAGATTTTCTACCTGTTGTTTGACAAGTGCTAAACCGACGCCTCGCTCGCTTCCTTTTGTCGAGACACCTTTGTCAAAAATGTGATCGATTTTGTCGGGTGCGATCCCCGGTCCATCATCGTTAACTTCGCAGTGCAGCCAGCCGTGACGGTAGTGCAATGTTACGCTAATTTCGCCACCGGGTTCCGGTCCTAATGCCTCCAGCGCGTTTTCTATCAGATTTCCCAACGTGGTAATCAGCGTCGCGACCTGATCCTCACTACCGCTGTCTGGCAGCTGGCTTTCACTGTTTAAAATTAGCGTATGGCCTAAATCGGTCGCGCGGTTAATCTTGCTGATTAAAAAACCAGCGATAACCGGAGATTTGATCTTACCCAGCAGAGAGCCAATCTCTTCCTGATAGTTATTGGCTGTTTTGAGAATGTAATCTTCCAACTGCTTATAACTCTTCAGATGCAATAATCCGAGAATCACATGCAATTTATTCATAAATTCGTGGGATCGTTCACGAAGTGCGTCAGCATAGTTGACCAGACCGTCGAGTCGCTGCATCAGTTTACGTACTTCAGTTTTGTCCCTGAAGGTTGAAATGGCACCGATGATAACGCCATTACTGCGCACCGGAACGGTGTTGATCAGTAATAGTCGGTCCTTAATCGTAATCTCTTCGTCGCGGCGTGGGGTTCCGTCGCGTAACACTTCCGAGACATCTACCACCTGTGACCACGAGTGGCTTAGCGTCGACAGTTTCTCATCGTCCTGCGACTTACGGTAATTCAGCAATTCTTGTGCGGCATCGTTGATCAGCGTGACCTCGCCGCGATCGTCCACGGCAACGACGCCTTCTTTGATGGACTGCAACATGGCCTGGCGTTGCTCAAACAGTGTGGAGATTTCGTAGGGTTCCAGGCCGAAAAGGATTTTTTTCAGTACGTTAACCAGAATGCAGGTGCCGATCAGTCCGACCAGCATGCCAAATAGTACCGACCAGATAATGCTCCAGCGACTGTCATTGATCTGTTGGGTCACGCGGCTTAACTCAAGGCCGATCGCCACCACGCCAATTTGTTTATGATTTTCATCGTAGATGGGGGTAAATACGCGTAAAGCCTGCGCCAGAAAACCGCGATTGATAGCGACATTTTCTTCGCCATTCAGCGCTTTAAGGATGTCATCACCTTTAAATGGCTGACCAATACGCTGGGCTTCAGGATGCGAGTAGCGAAGACTGTGCATATCGGTAACGACAATAAACAGCAGATCGTTGCGTTTGCGCACGGCTTCCGCGATGGCCTGGATTCCACTCTCCTGCGGTTTTTTCTGCAAGCCCTGACGGATTTCTGGCGAGTCGGCGAGGGTACGCGCTACTGCCAGAGCCTTGTTAGCTAGCCCGTCTCGCGTCATGTCACTGATTTGCGAGAAGTAAATCAGATGCACCACCAATAGTACCGAGAACAGTACCGCGCTGACCATTAAGATCACAGTGGTACTCAATTTCATCGGACGTTTGCGTAACATACGGTAGGGCAATGAATGTCTCATCAGCTTCCTTGTGTGACAAATTTCTTAAGCATTATCTCTGATGAGGCGGGTAATTCAAAGGGAGTAAGAATGATTGGCTATATAGGGGAGGAGACTCTGGCAACGGAAACTGCCAGTGCTGTATGAAGATTCCGGGGCTATGCTTATAGTGAAAACCATACTGATGAGAGAGGGAAGGTCATGGATCAGGCGCTACTGGACGGGGGTTATCGCTGTTATACCGGCGAAAAGATCGATGTCTATTTCAACACTGCGATATGTCAGCATTCTGGCAATTGCGTACGTGGTAACGGCAAGTTATTTAATCTCAAACGTAAGCCGTGGATCATGCCGGATGAAGTTGACGTCACCACTGTGGTTAAAGTGATTGATACGTGCCCAAGCGGCGCGCTGAAATACCGTCATAAATAAGCGAGGGTAAAATGGAAATACGCGAAGGCCACAATAAATTTTACATTAATGACGAACAAGGCAAGCAAATCGCTGAAATTGTCTTTGTGCCGACCGGAGAGAATTTAGCGATTATCGAACATACCGATGTCGATGAAAGCCTGAAAGGACAAGGGATTGGTAAACAGCTGGTTGCGAAAGTCGTGGAAAAAATGCGTCGGGAAAAACGAAAAATTATCCCACTATGCCCATTTGCGAAACACGAATTTGATAAAACACGGGAGTATGATGATATTCGCAGTTGATGGGAGAGTACAGAGTTACTATATTTTTCATGCTCTCCGCGGTGTGATGCAGGAGAGCATCTGAAGGGTAGAGGATGCACAAAGAATGGTCAGAGAGAGCGTTTTTTTGTCCCAAGTCATCCCCTTTACTGAGCAAAAAAAAAAGAATATCTCCTATATGAGAATCATCATTCGGGGTTAATAAGTTTTGCGTCCCCAGTGCGTTCAATATTGATAGGAGTCATATTATGGAAGGTAAAAACAAGTTCAATACTTATGTTGTTTCTTTTGATTATCCATCATCTTATTCCTCAGTGTTCTTAAGGTTAAGATCATTGATGTATGATATGAATTTCTCCTCTATCGTGGCTGATGAATATGGGATACCACGACAATTGAATGAAAACTCCTTCGCAATAACGACATCGTTAGCCGCAAGTGAAATCGAAGATTTAATCAGGCTCAAATGCTTAGACTTACCGGATATTGATTTTGACCTCAGCATTATGACAGTTGATGACTATTTCCGTCAGTTTTACAAGTAGCCAGGAAGGATAAGAAGAACATAAAAAATGGCACTATTCTCTAAAATATTAATTTTTTATGTGATTGGTGTGAACATATCCTTTGTCATTATCTGGTTTATCTCACATGAGAAAACACATATTCGTTTACTTAGTGCATTTCTGGTCGGAATAACCTGGCCAATGAGTCTGCCTGTGGCATTACTTTTTTCTCTCTTTTAGGAGCTGTAGTTGAGTGGACCCGCTGGTTATCTTGAAACGAAGCGTCTCTCCTCAAAACTGGATTTGCGGAATGACGAACGAAGCAGTCGCCTGACTGCTTCGTTCATTAAAGTGAAATTTATTTCTGTGGGCGCATCGCCGGGAAGAGAATAACGTCGCGAATAGTATGACTGTTTGTAAACAGCATAATCATTCGGTCGATACCAATACCCAGACCAGCGGTTGGCGGCAGACCATATTCCAGCGCAGTCACGTAATCTTCGTCATAGAACATGGCTTCGTCGTCACCTGCAGCTTTAGCGTTAACCTGTTCCTGGAAACGTTCAGCCTGATCTTCTGCGTCGTTTAATTCGCTAAAACCATTACCAATTTCACGACCACCGATGAAGAATTCAAAACGGTCGGTGATTTCCGGGTTAACATCATTACGGCGCGCCAGCGGGGACACTTCTGCCGGATATTCCGTAATAAAGGTTGGCTGAATCAGATGTGCTTCTGCCACTTCATCAAAGATCTCCGTAACAATACGTCCCAGCCCCCAGCTTTTCTCTACCGTAATACCGATAGATTCAGCTAATGCTTTAGCAGCATCAAAATTATCCAGATCCGCCATATCGGTTTCTGGACGATATTTTTTGATTGCTTCGCGCATGGTGAGTTTTTCAAACGGTTTGCCGAAATCAAACACATGCTCGCCATAAGTGACTTTAGTGGTACCCAGTACCTCTTGTGCCAGGGTGCGGAACAGTGACTCCGTCAGTTCAATCAAATCGTGGTAATCCGCATATGCCATGTAGAGTTCCATCATTGTGAACTCAGGATTATGGCGAACAGAAATACCTTCATTACGGAAGTTACGGTTGATTTCGAATACCCGTTCAAAACCGCCTACAACCAGACGTTTCAGATACAGCTCCGGCGCGATACGCAGGTACATATCTAAATCCAGAGCGTTATGATGGGTAATAAACGGGCGAGCAGATGCCCCACCTGGAATTACCTGCATCATCGGGGTTTCTACTTCCATAAAGCCGCGCGCGACCATGAACTGACGGATAGCGGCCAGAATTTTTGAACGGACAACAAACGTTTGACGGGATTTATCGTTAGCGATGAGGTCCAGATAACGTTGACGATAACGGACTTCCTGATCCTGCAGACCATGGAATTTATCTGGTAAAGGACGTAGTGCTTTAGTCAGCAGGCGCAGCTCAGTACAGTGAATGGAAAGCTCACCCGTTTGCGTCTTAAACAGCGTACCGCGGGCACCGATAATGTCACCCAGATCCCATTTTTTAAACTGATCGTTATAAACACCTTCTGGCAGGCTATCTCTTGCAACGTACAGTTGAATACGGCCACCGACATCCTGCAACGTTACAAAGGAGGCTTTCCCCATAATACGACGGGTCATCATTCGGCCAGCAACCGAGACTTCAATGTTTAAGGATTCCAGTTCCTGGTTATCCTTCGCATCAAACTCTTCGTGCAACTGGTCAGAGGTATGGTCGCGGCGAAAATCATTGGGAAACGCCACACCTTGCTGACGTAGTGCCGCCAGTTTTTCGCGGCGATTTCTCAGTTCATCGTTAAAATCAATAGCCTCATTGGCTCCCCGTGTTTCTCGTTCAGACATTTTGGTTCCTCTAAATCCAGCTTTCAATTTAGCGTAGATAAAGAGACAGATCGGTACACTGTATTATCTGCCTCGACTATTAATAACTCAGTTTATCTTATCGAAACTAACGCTTACCTCAAGTTGATATCACTAATAAATAACCATAAAAATGGTTTAAATGACTTATTAATCTCGATTTGCTAGTGTGATAAACTGAAAGTTAATTTATTCATAACCAATTGTTTTTACGACAGTTAATCGTTGCTCTCCTGTATCATATTCGTCGGCGTGCTAAACAGAAAACGGGTAGCAAAGGCCAATACCACGATGATCGCGACACAAGCCAACGTCCACTCTCCCATCTGAGAAAAGAATCGCTGGTAAGCGGCAATTGCCATACCGCTAATTTGCGACTCTGTCGTCTGCTGTGCCACGACGCCTGCCAGCCAGTTGGCGACTGCGCCTGTTGCCAGCATATAAATACCGGTTAATACGCCAGACATTTTCAGACGCGTGATTTGCGCAATCGCCACCGGGTCAATAAAGAGTTCAGCAAAGCCCATTAGCGCCAGCCCGGATATCATCACGCCCATTGACGCTTGACCGCCGGCCGCTGCATGTCGGGCATCAAATGCCAGCAACATAAAGCCACAAGCCATCAGCAGTAAGCCAAAGGCAAACTTCAGCCAGACGCGTAATGCTGAATTGCCGTGGCTTTCTGGCGACGCCAGCCAGGCCAGAACAACCCCAGCGAGCATCACCGCAATAGCATTCACCGACTGGAATAGTGCTGTAGGTACTTCAATATTGAATGCCTGACGATTCACAAAGCGATCGATAAACAAGCTGATGGTACTGCCGCCCTGTTGTGCCAGTACCCAGAACAACGTCCCGACAAACATCAACAATACAATTTGCCAAAGAGCACGGCGGTGTTCGGGGAATTTGATCATCATGCGGGCAATGATTTGTGCGGCAATGAGGCAAACGATCGCCAGCAAATATCCGGACCAGTCGTTCTCCAGCAGCAGGGTAAAAAATACTGGGGCTAAACAGAGCATCACCACTAACCAGCTCCATACTGGTAAGGCAAATTTGACGCTAGTGAGCGCTTTTTTATCCATACTACGCGTGGACTGGAAATGACGATGACCACTTAAGAAAATCAACAAACCGATAAACATGCCGCCTCCCGCAAGGGCAAAGCCAACATGCCATCCATACCACTGAGCAGCCAGGCCGCAGGCGATGGGCGCGGCGATAGAACCGATATTGCCCGCAGCATACAGCAGCGAAAAACCGCCATCACGTCGATGATCGTTCTCGTCGTAGAGCTCGCCAAGCAAACAGCTGATGTTTGATTTGAATAAACCGTAGCCACAAATAATGATTGCCAGCGCCAGATACAGGCTAAAGGTTGAATTTGTATCAATGCCCAGCACCACATGGCCAAGGGTCATTAACAGCGCGCCGGCAATCACTGCAGTGCGGTTGCCGAGCAGGCGGTCGGCAAGCCAGCCGCCGAGAATAGGGGTAACGTAAACCAGAGAAGCATATGCGCTGAACAGGCTGATGGCATGGTTATCATCAAAACCAAGCTGATGGGTGAGATAGAGAATGAGTAAGGCACGCATGCCGTAAAAACTGAAGTACTCCCAGATTTGGATCGCCACGATATAGTATATCGCGCGCGGCTGTGAGGGTGTTTTCATGTGTTCTCCTTATGAGCAAAAAAGGGAAGTGGCAAGCCACTTCCCTTGTACGAGCTAATTATTTTTTGCTTTCTTCTTTCAATACCTTAACGGTATAGCGGCCATCAGCCTGACGGTATGCACCGTGAATATCGGTTTCAAAGCCCGGATAGTGAGCGCCGATTTCACACAGCATCTGCAGGAACTCCAGAACCGGACGGCTTTCTTCGGTGATCATTTCACCCGGCATTACCAGAGGAACTCCCGGCGGATACGGAAGGATCATATTGGCGTTAATACGACCTACCATTTCGTCGAGGTAAACTTCTTCGGTCATACCGTGCAGCTCTTTCTGGAACGCAGCATACGGAGTCATTACCATAGTCGGCAGAACTTCAAATGCGCGATACATCAGATCCGGCAGATTGTGGTGAACAATCAGTTTGTGGATATTCTGAGCCAGTTCCTGAATACGCATGTTTTTATAGAATTCAGGATCTTCACGATACAGAGACGGCAGCATGTTTTTCACACGCAGGTTCAGGTCGAACGCACGTTTGAAGTCAGTCAGAGCACGCAGCAGGCTCAGTGCTTTGGTCTTATCGATACCGATGCTGAACAGGAACAGCAGGTTATACGGACCGGTTTTCTCAACAACAATGCCATGTTCGTCGAGGTATTTCGCCACGATGCTGGCCGGAATACCAAAGTCGCTCATGGTGCCGTCTTTTTCCATCCCCGGAGTCAGCAGGGTGACTTTGATCGGGTCAAGATACATGTGCTCGTTATCGATGTTTTTGAAGCCGTGCCAGGTGCTGTCAGAACGCAGCGGCCAGCATTCAGTCGTATCGATATGATCCGGCTGCCATACATCAAAGAACCAGCCATCAGATTCCGTTCTCAGACGTTTGATCTCTTTACGGAATTTGATCGCACGTTCAATGGAACCGTTGATCAGACGTTTACCTGCATTGCCTTTCATCATCGCCGCAGCGGTTTCAGTGGACGCCACGATACCGTAGTGCGGAGAGGTGGTGGTGTGCATCATGTAGGCTTCGTTAAAGGTTTCTTCGTTTACGTCACCTTTAACGTGGATCATGGAAGCCTGAGAGAACGCCGCCAGCAGTTTGTGAGTAGACTGGGTTTCGTAAATCACTTTCCCTTCTACACGGCCACCGCTCATACCGCATTTACCTTCGTAAATCGGTGAGAAGTTGGTGTAAGGCACCCACGCGGAGTCAAAGTGGATGGATTTCACATCCAGTGTTTTCTTGATGAAGTCGGTGTTGTACAGCAGACCATCATAGGTAGAGTTGGTAATTACAGCATGTACCGGCCAGGTTGCGTTTGGTGTTTCTTTCACGCGCTTAGCAATGGTAGCGTGCTGGAATTCACTCTGTGGGATACCACCAAGAATACCGTAAGCGTTACGGGTCGGGCGGAAATAGATTGGCGTAACATCGCTCATCATCATCAGGTGGGTCAGCGATTTGTGGCAGTTACGGTCAATCAGAATGGTGCTGCCTGCCGGAGCAGAGTACATACCAACAATTTTGTTCGCAGTGGAAGTACCGTTGGTCACCATGTAGCTGCGGTCTGCGTTAAAGACGCGAGCGATATACTGTTCTGCTTCTTTGTGTGGACCACTGTGATCCAGCAGAGAACCCAGTTCAGATACTGAAATGGAAATATCAGATTTCATGGTGTTCGGACCAAAGAAATCATAGAACAGGCTACCTACCGGGCTTTTCTGGAATGCAGTACCGCCCATGTGACCAGGAGTACAGAAAGTATATTTACCTTCACGAACATATTTAAACAGTGCTTTGGTCAGCGGAGGCAGAATAGTGTTGATATATTCGTCAGTGGTCTGCTTGATCTTGTTAGCAATATCATCAGCAGCACCCAGCGCATATTCAAAGAAGCTAATCTGTAAACGCAGGTCATTCAGGCTTACATCGAGAGTGGAATACGTATTAGCGAACGCGTACAACGGCAGGTTCTCGTTCATTTTGCTAATTTCTTCGCACAGCTCGAGATTATATTTATCCCAGTCAAAAATAACGCCGCACAGACGCGCATTGTTTTCGATCAGTTTTAATAAGTCGTCACGGTCGTTCGGGTAAACAATCTGGAAGTTCAGACGTTCAAGCGCGCGATGAAGTTCACGGATGGGTTCTTCTTTAAAATAAACCCCCATGTGATTCAATATTGCAATAACGTTCATAGTCATATCTCCAGGTAAAAAAGGCCCCTCCCAACACATGGGACAAAATGAAAGGAGGAGCCTCGGAAAATACTTTTAATTAATGTGCGTTAGACGCTGTGTGGTTATCCATTGAGTGGCTCTGGCGCTCGTGCATTTTGCGAGCGTAGAACATCAGGATAATCAGGCTGACGATGAAGGTACCTGCCAGCTCGAAGGAGCTTGCGCCCATCAGCGCGATGAAGCAGAACACGCAACCCAGTACAGAGCAGATCAGGCTGACAAAGTTGCGGATGTTAACGCCTTCAAAACGAATCAGGTCAACGCAAGAGTAGAAGTACGGCAGCATAGTCAGCAGTACTGCGATACCGGTCAGTTCACCGAACAGGTCAGAGGCTTTACCACCGGCAGAGTTCATCAGAGTGATGAGAATCATCAGGGCAGTCATTTTCACTGCAGCCAGCAGCAGACCTTTTTTCGGAATACCGTTGCTGTCGACTTCACCATAAACTTTCGGGAAGTTACCGTCGTTAGCGGCACGTACACCTGCCTGGCCTACCAACATCATCCAGGAGCCCAGAGAAGTCAGACACGCAAAGGCGGTGAATGCAGAAACCAGTGGCGCAGCCCAGTTACCGAGGATAGTTGAAGCACTGATTGCAAACGGAGCACCGGAAGCCGCCATTACAGAAGACGGATACATACCGGAAAGCACCTGAGTCGCAGCGATGTAAACAATACCTGCTAAACCAGTACCCAGCATGGTTGCCAGCGGAACGGTACGTTTCGGGTTTTTAACCATACCAGTACTTACTGCTGCGGATTCAACACCCACGAAGGCCCACAGGCAGAGCAGAATACTTTTAATGATCGCATGACCATCAGTGGTATCCGCAGTATTCCAGTTAGCTGCATAAGTTGCTGCATCAAACCAATGCCAGCCAACAATAGCAGTCATCACCACAGGAATAAGAACCAGCACCAGACCAATAGTGGTTAAACGGCTTACCCAGGTACCGCCGAGCATATTTACAAAGGTAAATACCCAGACGATAGCAATACAGGCGATACCCGCCGGAACAGGATCATTTAATACTGGGAAGAAGGTGGAAAGATAAGATACAGCGGTAATACCAATTGCCAGGTTACCAATCCAGTTAGCATGGTAATAAAGAACACCTGTCTGAAAACCAAATGCAGGGGAAATTTCTCCGGCATACGCAATTGGGCCACCTTGTTGCGGGTTTTTTGTTGCCAGTCGGGCATATACATATGCCAGCGACATTGCACCAATAATAGAGATAATCCAACCCCAGATAGCAATACCACCGATACTTGCTAGGTTCGCAGGTAATAATGCAATACCGCTCCCCATCATATTACCGGCAACAACACCGGTACAGGCAAATAGCCCGATCTTCTTGGCAGAACTCATGCTCTTCTCCTAATTTCATTTTTGAATTTGGAGTCCGGGTCATGATGTATAACTATTTCCTGACCAGACCAAACTGGCGCTAAGATTACTCACGAAAAAAGGATTAATCCTAAAGATTAGGTGAAATAACACAAAAGTTTCTGTAAGTGAGAACTTGAGGTTTTTTATTAGCACATCAGGATCGCAAGTTGATATCATGAAAAGATAAACATTCAATGTTTACAATGTGTTGTGTGACATTTTCTGGTTAAATTTATGTAATAAAAATTATGCGGCAAATAAATTACCGCAACATATTATAACAACGGAAACATACAAAAACTCAACAACAAATATTCCCGAGCATGAATCAACCCGGGAGTTACTTATTCTGAAGCGAGAAATTTGTCGAGATAAGGTACAACATAAGGAACAGAAGTCTGGAATATACCATTTTCAATCCAGTAAAGGGTGTTTGCCCCTGGGCGTAAATTAAAGGCGGTGAGATATGCATCAGCTGCTTCCCGGTTCATCCCCTTCATTTCATAAACCTTGCCAAGCAACACATAATTTAGCCAGGACATTTCAAGATCAATGCCAGTATTTATCGCCTGATAAGACTCATCTGTTTTACCTTTTACCAGGGCACTGACCGCTTTTATTTGATATATAATGGACAGGTTGTTCAATTCCGGCAGTGTAACAATGTTATCTATTTCTGTGTTCAGTGCTGCTAATTGTTTTTCGTCTAAAGGATGTTGAGAATGGCGCACGATATCAACTAATGCTTTTTCTGCTCTCGCGTAGGTAAATTCTGGGGATGATTGAACAATCTCACCTAATAATTCACTGGCACGATCCAATGATTTATCATCACCATGCAGTAAATAATCATGTGCCTGATAAAAATTAGTTAATAACGCACCACGATGCGGCAAAATTTGCTGGAGCATCTCCTGCATTCGTTGTGGCCACGGTTGGTTTAACGCTTTTGATAAACTCTGGAGCAAATCATTTTGAATCGCCAGCTGATTACCGTTAGTGATGACATAACGTTTATCCAGCATAGTTGAACCATCTGCATTGTCTACCAATTTTACCGACATAAAGCATTGTTGAGCACGGTATTGGCGCTGATTAACAAACGCAATAGATAATGTTTTACCGGAACTGCTCGGTTCATCAATGTTGTAGTTGATTTTGTCATGCACCATAAAGGTGGAGAAGGTGTTAAGTGATGTCGCCACCAAATCACCCACGCCTATCGCGTAAGAGAGCTGATACGGAGAACTCCAGCTGTTACAACTCTTATTAACCATATTAATGTCAATATCGCGTGGATTGAGCAAAATGCGCGATTTACTCATAGGAAGACGTGTTTCAAGACTTGAAAACGCTACCAGTGCTACACAGATACCTAACGACAACAGGAAAAAAAACCATACCCAAAAGGTAGTGAATCGTTTGCTTTTAACTGGGGATTGTTCAGGTGGCGTTGTGGTGTTTTGAATGTTAAGACTGTGGGAGGGAGAATCTGTGGCAGGAACCGCCTCTGGTATAGGGGGAGGCGAAGATAGCATTATTTCCTCTCCCTCTTCTTCGCTGTACCAGATAACCGGCACCATTAATTTATAGCCGCGCTTTGGTACAGTAGCGATATAGACAGGACTATCTTCATCATTATCTTTTAATGACTTACGTAGTTCTGAGATACTCTGCGTCACAACGTGATTGGTGACAATACTTCTCTTCCAGACATTATCGATAAGTTCATCCCTGCTAAGTACTTCGCCACTGTGTTGAGCAAAGAAAACCAGAAGATCGATTAATCTCGGCTCAAGGGTAAGTTGACGCCCATTGCGGCTAATTTGGTTTATGGACGGAGTAACAAGCCATTCGCCAACGCGAACTACAGGTTGTTGCATAATAGAAACTCATTCGAAAAGGGAATGATGCAATGATAATTGCCATAACCTATTTTTTCCATCTATAGATGGGTTTATTTACATATTATTGGTGAATGCAGGACGTTATTTTTACCCGCCATAAACTTCTTGATTACATAGTATTACGAAAGGATTTTACTGAGAACCAGAAGTAATTTTCCTTACCATCAAAATTCATCATCTTTGCCAAAGAAAAATGTTCAGAAAATAATCCATGAAAAATTGTCCGGAGCGCTTACTATTTTAATGGGTTGTTAGTCTTTGCATGAGCAAACGGACTGATGCATTTCTCTTTGTTCTCATTCAGAAAATCTCATCAGTTGGCGTTCTGCCCGATGTTGTGCTTTATGGGTGCGTTACGCTCCTGATGACGTCATTTGACGTTCAACAGCATCACGGGGCCGCACGACATTTCACGTCAGTCAGCGCTATAGCTCAGAAACAAATTTTCCCGAATTGGGATATGCCCGCAAATTGCTGGTGATGTGGGGAGAATCTGGTTGAGTTCGGTAGAATTGATTTGTAGGTAGAACGCTTAAATTGTGGCGTTCTGAAACGAAAAACGGACCTCCGTGGAGGTCCGTTGATATGAATTTGGTGCCCGGACTCGGAATCGAACCAAGGACACGGGGATTTTCAATCCCTGATTTAGACACGCATAGAACGTTTGTTACCTGTAAAGCATACACAGGTGACTTATATGCATGTAATTTCAGTAATTTCTACTAAAGGTGGTGAAGGTAAATCCACTCATTCCGCCAACCTGGCTGGCTTCTGTGCCGATGCCGGTCTCAAAACCCTCCTGATTGACGGCGACTACGCCCAGCCCACGGTTTCCAGTTACTATCCTTTGCGCTACGAAGCGCCATGTGGTTTGTACGAGTTACTTATGCAGACTGTGGATCTTAATCGGCCGGAACAACTGATTTCCCACACTGCCATTGATAACCTTGATCTGATTATTTCTAACGATCCTTATGGTCAGTTAAAAATGGCAATGATGCACGCTCCGGACGGGCGCATCAGACTACGTAACCAGCTTCAGCATCCATTGTTTGCCTCTTATGACGTGATTATCAGTGATACGCAAGGCGCGCGCTCAATCATGTTAGAGCTGATGTTGTTGGCGACAACACATACGGCACTGGCGGTTGTGAAACCGGTAATACCGGACGTTCGCGAGTTTCTACGGGGAACGGTAACGCTGATGGAGGATCTACTGCCTTACCGTGGATTTGGTATTACCTTGCCGTCAATGAAAATCCTGGTCAACTGCATGGATTACACCCTGCTGGCTGAAGAAGCACTGGGTGCGTTAACTACGATTATTGCTGATGGGACGTATAGCAAAGCGGATATTCCCCCCGTCACTCTGCTCGAAACCCAAATCTACGATCTTGAAGTCTACAAGTTAGGCCATACGCGGGGGCAACCCGCTCACCGTCTTGAATACCATACCGATCGTAAAAGTTTGCCAGCCGCTCAGACTATGCACGATCTGGCCTGCGAATTATTTCCCGAATGGCGCGACCGTTTTGATGCCGTACTGCAAAACCAGCCGAAGGGGGATAAATAATGAAACTCTATCGTGCAACGTACAGTCTCTTAACCCGCGATGGTCGGGTCACAGTTGATGAGCAGTGGGTCTTTTTTGAAGCCGAAACCTACTCTGACGCGCTGGAGAAAATACCCGGGCTATTGATGACGATGTGGGATTGCGGTGAGTCCCAACTGGAGGTCTGGAACCTGATGCAGGATACCCAGCTTGTTGATCTCAGCATGGATATGGAGGTTGATTCCCCTCGGGACTGGCGTTTCTTTGAGGTTGGTTATTCCGCTGGTTCTGCCGTTTATCTTGATGTCGAACGTGATGGCTGGCCGTTGTTCCTTGTCTCTCCGTCAAATCTGGCCCGTCTGAATAATGCCTTGGTCGAGTGCCGGAGGCCAGCATGAATAACATCGAACAGATATCGCCGCCGCATTCAATCAGCGCCGAGCAGGCTGTTCTTGGTAGCCTGATGCTGGATAACGATCGCTGGGATGATATTGCGACGATTGTTTCCGCCGATCGTTTTTATTCGCGGCCGCATGGCGTGATTTTCTCCGCCATGCAGGCGTTGTTGCTTCAGAATAAGCCTATCGACCTGATAACCCTGGCTGAATCAATGGAGCAGCAAGGGACGCTGGAACAGTGTGGCGGTTTTGCCTATCTCGCCGAACTCTCGAAAAATACGCCCAGTGCGGCAAATATCGTTGCTTATGCAGAGTACGTTGCCAGCTACGGCCAGAAGCGTCAGTTACTGGAACTGGGACACGATCTGGTTGTGCAGGCCGGTGATGCCAGAAGTGATCTGATGGTACTACTGGATGAAGCTGAGCGCCGGATTTTTGCCATTGCCGAACAGCAATCTCCGGATGGCGATGTTGATCTGCCTGCCTCACTGGAACTCTTCCTCAATCGATTAGAGCGGCGTTGCGGTAGTGAAGATCTTATTACCGGTACGCCAACCGGCTTTGCTCAACTGAATACGATGACCAGCGGCTTCCAGCCCAGCGATCTGATTCTACTGGCTGGTCGTCCGTCAATGGGGAAAACCGCGTTCGGGTTGGCATTCTGCGAAGGGGCATTAAATGAGCGCCCGGATATGGCGGTGCAGGTCTACAGCCTGGAAATGCCTACCGAGCAGTTACTGATGCGCTTCACCGCCATGCTGGGGGGTGTCCCTCTGCAACACCTGCGCAATGGCGATATGCAGGATGAAGATTGGGCGCGGGTCAGTGCAGCAATGAAAGTTCTGCTTGAAGACTGGAAAGGCAGGCTGGTGATTGATGATTCCAGCTATATGACACCGGCGATCCTGCGCTCCCGGGTGAGAAAAAACATCCGTAAATACGGTCATCCATCCATGATCCTGCTGGACTATCTGCAACTGATGCGCTGCCCGGGGCAGGAGAACCGGACGCAGGAGATCGCGGAAATCTCCCGCTCACTCAAAGCGCTGGCTAAAGAAATTGGCTGTCCGGTAGTGGCGTTGTCACAGCTCAACCGGTCACTGGAAAGCCGGGCGGATAAGCGTCCGAATAATGGCGATCTGCGTGACTCCGGGGCGCTGGAGCAGGATGCCGATCTGATAATGTTCGTCTACAGGGACGAAGTGTATGACGCCGATACGCATGAGCCGGGTGTGGCAGAGATTATTCTTGGCAAGCAGCGCAATGGGCCTATCGGCACAATAAAGGTGCAATATCAGGCGGAGATTACCCGTTTTGAGGATTTTACAGGAGGTCGCTATGACTTCTAAAAAATCAAGCCAGCTGGGCGAAAAGCTGCTTCAGCGGGGCCGTACCCCGAATACTGAAAGCTCTGCTGTGGTGTTGCCAGTGAATGAAATGCCAATGGTTCTGGCGCTGGAGCAGCTGCGTCCCAATCCGGATAACCCCCGTACTTCCCGCAATCCAAAGTATGAAGATATCAAAGCGTCGATCCGCGCCCGGGGGCTGGATTCGGTGCCAAAAGTCACCAGAGATCCGGAAAGTCCCGAAGATGTTTATATCTTCAGCGACGGCGGTAACACTCGCTATTCCATCCTGACGGAGCTGTATGCAGAAACAGGCGATGAGCGTTTTCGCCGTGTTCAGTGCATCGTGAAACCGTGGCCCGGGCGTTTGCAGTGTGTCATCGGGCATCTGGCCGAGAATGATGTGCGTGGCGAGCTGTCATTTATTGAAAAAGCCTTCGGTATCGAGAAGGCTCGGGCTATTTACGAGGAACAACTGGGGCGAGAAGTGAGCCAGCGCGAGCTGGCCGATCTGCTGAAAGAGGCGGGTTATCCGGTTCACCATTCGAATATCAGCCGTATGGTGGCGACAATCGAATATCTATGGCCGTGGATGCCCAATTTGCTTAATTCGGGTATAGGACGGCCTCAGATTGCCCAGCTAATTACGTTGCGAACAGCGGCAGAAAAAGCCTGGCAAGCCTTCAGTCAGAACGTCGCGTTACCTCCGAAACAGGAATTTATTGATGTCTTTGGTGGTGTTTGTCGCACTTTTGACGACCCGGATCACTACTCAGCCGATGTCTTTAAAGAAGAGCTGATTGCGGCCCTGTTGAAGGCTATGCCCGATCCGCAACTGACCTACGATAGCTGGCTGATTGAACTCGATCCGCAGGAGCAGAACCGGCGCAAATTGTTTGGTGAGCCGGAGCCGCTTCCCCAGCATGTTCTGGATGCAGACAAAACCCATAATGAGCCTTCACCACCACCGGCTGCGGAGCCACCCTCCGTTGCTACTGATTCCGGGTTAAAGAAGAAAAAGCCTGTCACAACCGAGGGCAATTCCTCCAATGATCTGGACCAACCGCCCGATGAAGAACCGCTGGATCTTTATGATGGGAATACCCTCCGGGAGTCAACACCTGATTTACCCGGCACTCTTCCTGGCGCTGAGCCAGGACCTGCTGCTGGTGACGAGCCGCTTCTGGAACCACCTGCAAACACTATCGCTTTTGCCGCGAACGGGCTGGAGCCGGTAACCGATATCTGGCATATCCCGGCGTTACAGGATGATGTTGAACATCTACAGGACATCGCGTTTCGCCTGGCGTTCGAACTGGCGGAGGTGATGGGGATTGAAGATGCTGTTCAGGAAGATAAATCTCTCCTGGGCGCGGGGTATTCCCTCTCATCTAACCCAGATGGCGAACCTCTGGCTACGTTGTGTGGTGAGGCGACGGATATGCCTATATCGATATTAACCGGGTTTCTTATCGGTGCATCCAGTTCTGGCCCGTTAGATGCTCCATTATTTGATGATGTGTATGCGGTGAAATTCCTGCGTTTAATCAGGGTAGTGCGCCGGTTGCGAGAGCTGCAACGCCAGACATTCAGGGTGGGTGCAGCATGAAAGCTGACTGGGTTGATGAGGCGCAGGAAGTAACCCAACTGATGGTCGATAGCCAGATTGAACGTATTCGCTCTTCATTGATATCACCGGCGATATCGTCTGCTGACTGCGAACGCTGTGGACATGAGATCCCGGAAGCACGCCGCAGAGCTGTTCCGGGCGTCAGGCTGTGCGTTGAATGCCAGAGTATTGCCGAGTTTCGGCTGCGTGTTGGATACGGAGGATACGATGAAAGCTGAAGTCACATCATGGATCGTTACTCTGCTTTGTTTCCTGTTATGGGCTGTTGATATTGCGATTATTTATGGAGGGGCTGCCTAATGAACGGACTGTTAACGCAGATTGTTATGGAACTGAAATCCGGCAATATCCGCCGTTGTGAGGCGATGGGGTTAACCCTGGAAGAGATTCAGGAACTTAACAGCTTAACCGTTGAAGATCTGCATTATCTGGTGAATACGCAGGTATCGCTTCTGACCTTCCGCATCAACCATACCAACCTGAACACCATGCTGGCGCAGGCCCGTCGTGAGCAGACCCGGACACAGCGTATCGACAGAGCGTTAACGCTGGGTGGCTCTATCGAGCTGATGCAGCATTTTTTCGGCCTGACGGCGACGGAAGTCAGTTCCCGGCGACGCCTGGTCGGTGTTGTGACCCGGCAGGGGCGCAGCCAGATCCCTACAGAAGAGCAGGAACTGGCGGTGTGGCAGCAGTGGAAGGCATCGAACGTTGACAACATGGAATCACTGGATGCGCTGGAAGCCATGATGTTAATTGCTGAGCAGCAGGACATTTCGTTAACCGCAGTCTGGACGTTAACCAAAGGATGGAGTGCCGCCTGATGGCTGTTGTTCCCGTCGATGATGTTATCCAGCGTACGCTGGCGAAGATGCAAAACCGGATTGAGCAAAAAGCGCAGTCCGGTGAGCAGAGTAATGAGCAGAGCGGATTACTCTTTCTGGGGAACGTGCATGACGCCGTTCCCCGGCGTTTATTTCTGGATTGTCGGTTATCGCCGCTGGATAAAATGGCGTGGGTGATGATCCGACTGTACGCCCAGCAGAACGAGGGCGCTGTTTTTCCGACCTACGACGAATTGCAGTGCCAGCTGGCGTTACCTCATTCGGATAAAGCCTCCCGGGAGACGGTCAGTCGGGCGCTGTTAATGCTGCGTCTTACCGGGTGGCTGAGCCTCTGCAAGCGTGTCAGAGATAAATCCGGGCGTATTCGCGGCAATATCTATGCCCAGCATGATGAGCCTCTGGGGCTGTTTGATACGGAATACTTCGATCCCGGCTGGCTTGATGCCGTTGCTGATGCCTGCCGACACACCAATAAAACAATACGCCTGACGGCGCTGGCCGTTTTGCAGGATATCAAATCCGATACCCGTATGCGCCACCGGCACTCACGCGTTGCACTGATAGAAGCCCGGTTATCAGCCCCACAAACTCCGCAGGAAATGGTGTCATCACGGCAGAAGAAAATCCCCGGTTCTGAAACCGAACCAGGTCAAAAATCACAAAGTTCGGAATCCGAACTTGGCGTTCTAAAAGGGGATATTTTACCTGGTTCGGATTCCGAACTAAGCCGGAAATCAAGGGATGGCGGCTTAGTTCGAAAATCGAACCGTTACGTACGTAGTTTTACACAGAGTGTAAAAGATACGTACGTAGGGGGCGAAAGTCGGTTGTCGTGGCCGACGGCTGTGATCGAGCGGTTGAACACACCTGACCGGGATATGCTGGAACAGCAGCTAAACGCGCTGCCTTGCGAGCTGGGTCAGCGGATTCTGGACGATCTGGCTGGCCGCATGAAAGCGACGGAGGTCAGGAACGTCACGGCCTACCTGCTGGCAAACCTGAAACGGGCAAGGGAAGGGCAGTTCAATTCTGGTGACGTGGGGATGGTACATCCGCCTACAAAGCAAAAACCGGTTAGTACGTCGCCATCTGGCGGGAAAAAAGAGGTCAAACGCGCCCGGAGAGAGTTTGTGTCTGGTGTGATGGCTGAGATCCGAGGGAATTATTTTGGCTCATAAAGTGAGCAGTGTTGACAGTGTCAACAGTCAGCTACACCTGAAATGCTTTCGGCGGTCATTTTATTTGCTGATGAAAAACAGTACCGCAAAAAGAAAACTGACGAGAAATTTTATCAACCAGGAGCACGTTATGTCAGATAAGCACGCCCCCGCCATTCCGGCTGAAAAAACTATTCCTGCCAACTGGGCTTACCCGCTTGGGGTACTCGTCCCTTCGCCGGAATTGCCCCAGCTGCATTTTGTTATGAAGGACAACTATCATACTTTCCTGCTCTCCCTGGAGAATATTTTACTCAGCCTGCGTGAAGCCGAGCGTCAGGGAGAAGTGCCGCCTATTGCTGATGAATGGTGGGGGACACTTCAGGGCAAATTTGACGTATTGCGCTAAGCGATCAAATCCCCCAGGATTTCCCGGGCAAGCTGGAGAAGTTGTTCATTCCAGGGGGATGTTTTCCACTCGCTGAAATTGACCAGATTATTAAAATGCTCAAAATCAAAAGAAATAGTCTGACGATAAATCTCTAGCGGCTCCCTGTATCCTTTTTTTAGGGTAAAAACCATGTCCATTGATTCTGTCAGAACATCATCAACCACCCTTGATTGGTGCAAGGTATAATATGCACCCAGCTCGATATACTCCTTACAGGTTTTTTGCTTAATAAGGTATCTCTTGTCCGTAAATTCCAGAATCTCCGGTGCACGGGTTACAAGCTCATTCGCAAGTGTGCTATCGCCGAATTTTTTGAAAAGTATGTCCTGGTTATCCGTCATGTAGGCAAAGGCCCAGGGAATATTCATTAACGTTGCCCGGGAGTAAAGCCACCCGTCCTCCCGCCTGTATTGCTCAAGCATCTTTCGGGCAAGTTTCTCATCAATACTGATACCGGTGGATTGACTTAATAACCAGACGACTTTGTCAAAATGGGTCACCAGTATGGAGAGGATCTGTTGTGTCAGTACACCCGGCAAACGCTTTGGTTTATTCCCGTTGCTGGCTGGCTTCCTGTTCGAATAGGGACACCACTCATAGGCTTCCCTGTCATATATCCCAACTCCCGGAATTGGTTTGCCATAGTGCTTGGCATAAGGGTGATAAACATTCGCAGGCAGTTTATATAAGCCAATAATCTGCGTTGGATTATTGCAGGCCGGGCAAATGGCGAAGTATCTTGGCTCGCCATCGTCACTCATTTTATACCAGGGGGGACGTCGCGCAGTTCTCTGCTCATAATCGTTCTTTTCGATAAGAAAATAGCCCTGGGTCTGAACTGAGAGTTTATAGACATTCATCGCGTTACGCTTCCCTGAGTATCAAATGAATCATCAGGTTATATCACGATCTCATCCTTATGCTCTACTTTTCGTCGCTGACCGGGGACTGGCCATCTCGATAAAAATGGGAATCGAATCATCCATCCGGGTCATTATTCAGCTTATAAAACAACCACTGTTGACAGTGTCAACAGTGGTTAAATTTAGAACAGCAAAAGTCATGATTTTTTATTCTCCGCAAAAATAGTTTCCCGTTGCTCCTGACCTTATCAATCCAAGACCATTTCCATCACGTTAACTTTCAACGGATGGATTCCCATGTCAGACAAGACAGAAAAGAAAGCTGGTGCGCTGCATTCTGAGCTGCGCATCGAGCTGCATACCCAATATGCCATTAACACCTGGAGCGGGCGGCCAGCCTCGGATAGCAAGCCTTCGCTCATCGGAATGCCGCTGTTTTTCCGGCTCATCTCCCGGATTAACCGCGATTCACTGGCAGATAATCCGTGGGCGGATGCGGCCCTGGTGGAAGTGGAAACATTACTGGAGACGGCCAGCCAGCAGCTCCAGAAATGGTTGAATGATATCGATGCCCTGATGGCGATGCTGCCAGCTAACGCTTCCATTTCCGGCGTCACCTCCACCTCGCCGCTGAATATCGGCGTTCACAGCCATACCCCGCTGGGATACCGCTGCGTTTATCTTCTTGTTGGGTTTGATCAGCTTATTCTGCGTGTCTTCCAGGCTCACCATTACGGTCTGATGTCGTTGAAAGAGCGCAAAGCCTGGTTACATCGTGGTAGCCATCAAATTCGCCGCATTTTCTCGGTTGCCCTGCGTTACCGTTCTCACCACGTTACCCGCCAGGACATTGCCTCAAATAACGATGCTGCCCGACAGGCTATCGAACAATTTGGGGAACTCGACAGGGCGATCCTGCTGGGAACCCGCCGTTCCCGATTTTCTCCGCCAGTAAGCGCCGAAAGTATTAAGGCGCTGAAAGCCGCCTTTAAACGTCTGTCACGCAAAGAGAAAGCGGCAAAGCAGGAGGTGCGGGATGATCCGCAATAAAACAGCTTTTACCGGATTGTTCGTCCTGAGTACCTGCCTGAGTGGGTGTGCGAGTGTTGACAGTGTCAACAGTGCGATAAACCAGATTAGCGGTGGGATCTTTTCAGTCGGTTCCGCACCGGCAGACAGTGGTCCGGTGGTGTTGTCGAAAGGCGTACCGCAGGCCAGCCACAAAATAGCACAGGAATACCGTGTTCCCGTTGATGTTGATACGGCAGCTGCGCGGGTAAAACGCTACTACCGCTTTATCTCGGCTGAAGAAGTAGCACAGCTACATAACAACGGTACGCAAAGTGGAGGGTGGACTGCCGCTTCAGTAGCCGATGGGGCATGGGTATGGGATGGGCAACCCGGTAGCTACTACAAAATGGGGCGCGACTGGGGAAGCGAAAATACTGGTGACAGCATTCAGGTCGAGCTGGAGAAAAACGGTTCCGGTAGCCGCATGTATATCACCTTTCGTTCCGGGCTGGCCTCTCATGCCACGGCGGCTTATACCAGCAAACTGTTTGAGAATATGAAGAGCGTGGCGGAAGGGACGATTCGATGAAGCTCTTTCTCTGCGAAAAACCCAGTCAGGGACGCGATATTGCCGCTGTGCTGGGTGCGACAAAGAAAATGCCGGGGCATCAAACCGGAAACGGCGTGTGCGTCACCTGGGGTTTTGGTCATCTGCTGGAGCAGGCCAGCCCGGACGCCTACGGTGAACAGTTCGGCGTTCCCTGGCGTACTGACGTGTTGCCGGTATTGCCGACAATGTGGCAAATGCGGGTTAAACCGGATGCAGCAGCTCAGTTCTCCGTCATCCAGAAACTGCTGAAACAGGCTGATACGGTAGTGATTGCCACCGATGCGGATCGGGAAGGAGAGGTGATTGCTCGTGAAATCCTCGATTATTGTCACTATCAGGGAAAAGTTGAGCGGTTATGGCTCTCGGCGCTGGATGAGGCCAGCGTTCGCGCCGCGCTGGCGACGATAAAGCCCGGAAGTACGACTTTACCCTACTATTTAGCCGGGCTTGGCCGCGCCCGGGCTGACTGGCAAATAGGTATGAACATGACGCGGCTATATTCGGTCAAGGCCCGGGAGAACGGCTACGGTAGCGTTTTATCCGTGGGGCGGGTGCAGACGCCGACGCTTAACCTGATCGTGGTACGCGATCGCGATATTGTGCAGTTTGTTCCGAAGCCCTACTGGAATGTTGTGGCGCAGCTGGCGGCGGGAGGAATTGCGTTTCAGGCGCAGTGGGTGCCAGCAGAGGCGTATTGTGATGAGGAAAAACGCTGTATCAACCCGACAGCGGCTCAGCAGGTGGTTCAGCTTTGCCAGAAAACCGGACAGGCGACGGTGGCAGAGGTTGAGACCAAAAGGGAAACGGAGTCTGCTCCGCTGGCATTTGATCTCGGTACGCTCCAACAAGCCTGTTCCCGCCGTTTCGGCTACGGTGCTCAGCAGGTGCTGGATATTGCGCAGGCTCTGTATGAAACCCACAAAGCGACAACGTATCCTCGCACCGACTGCGGCTATCTGCCGACATCAATGCGTGGAGAGATTGGGCTGGTTATAGCAGCGATACAACAAAGTGATCCTGCTTTATCTGCGATCATCTCGCGGCTTGATGTGCAGCATGTTTCTCGCATCTGGAATGACAAAAAGATCACCGCACACCACGGCATTATCCCCACTAAGCAGCCCTGTGATCTGGTAAAAATGAGTGAGCAGGAGCGCAACGTTTACCAGCTTATCCGGCTGCATTATCTGGCCCAATTCTTGCCTAACCATGAAGTGGATGCCACGCGGGTTTCGCTGCATTGCGGTGGGCAGTTATTTAAGACCAGCGGTAAAGTTGTGGTGGTTGCTGGCTGGAAGAGCCTTTTTGGTAAGGAAGTTGAAGAGGATGCAGACGATGCCGGTGATAAGGCCCGGTTACCTGCAATGACTAAAGGGAGCGTGTGCCAGGTCACTGGCGCGGAAGCGAAGGCGCAGCAGACAAAACCACCGGAGCACTATACGGAAGGGACGTTGATTGCGGCGATGAAGAATGCGGCGCAGTTTGTTACCGATCCGCGCCTTAAAAAAATCCTCAAAGAGAACGCGGGACTGGGAACGGAAGCGACCCGGGCAGGTGTAATTGAAACACTGCTGAAGCGTGGCTTTGTGGTGAAGAAAGGCAAGCATCTGCTGGCGACACCTATAGCCGCTGACCTGATGGCTGTGTTACCGGCACAGCTCAAAGATCCGGGCATGACGGCGCTCTGGGAGCAATCGCTGGATGATATCGCTGAAGGTAGAATGTCGCTGGATGACTTTATGGTGAAACAGTCCGCCTGGACAACGCAACTGGTGGCAAAAGGGCGGCAGCAGACCGTTAAGATTACTCTACCACCTTCTCCGCCGTGTCCGATCTGTGGTGGAACAACGCGGCAGTGTACGGGGAAATCAGGCACGTTTTGGGGATGCGTCAACTATCCTGACTGCAACGGGATTGTGAATATCGGGGCGAAGAAGCTTGGTCGTCGGCGGAAAAGTCCGGCAAAGAAAAGTGTCTGACTGGCTTTATGTTTTTGGTTGGAAGCATGGCGTGAATTTGCTATTTTGCTGATGGCTTTGAAGTACCCCGCGACTGCGGTAATCCGATTTTTCGCTCTTGGAGACGAATGATTGGACAGTATGACAACCCATTTTGTTACCTGGATGAGGTTGTAAGGCGTGACCCTCCGTGAAATTACACGTCGGCTAAAAAAGGCTCTGGCCCGGAGAAGTGAAATTAACGATGAACCCGTGGTACAGGTTCAGAGGCTCGATACCAGGATGGGATCGGGCCTTTTGTTCATTATTAATATGACAAGAAGAGGCTGAGAATGATTGAACCATCAGAAATACTTAAGGCGTTGCCAACAAAGGTAGTTGAGGAAACGTACAGTGATGGAGTAAAAGACACTCTTCAAGAAGTGAGTAAGATAGGTGTTGATGCTGTTAAGACTATTCGTTTAGCGTTGTTTCCGCTGCAATTTGCAGGGATGCTCCAGGATCGTTTAGCGAATTATATAAAACGTTCTCTTCAAAAAGTTCCTCCCGAAAATCGTATATCACCTATTGAGTCTGTTGCATTACAGCTTTGTGATAAGCTCCGAATTCAAGAGGAAAAAAGTATTGTTACGGATATGTATATTAATTTGCTCGCCAGGAGTATGGATGCCGAGAGGTTAGGTGAAGCGCATCCTGCTTTTATATTTATAATAAGCCAACTCGCTCCTGACGAAGCTCTGCTGATTCAACAATTATCTGCTTCAGAACCTTCGGCATATATGCGCCATTTAAAAAAAGGTAATGATGTGATTGATAAGGATGAGAGAAGTAAGGCAATAGAAGCTGGAAATCTTCCTGAGACCTATAAAGCTAAACTATCTAAGATGATGGTTCGGCCAGAAGAATTGATGCAACCTGAACTTCTTTATACATATATAGAACATTTGGTTTCATTGGGTATAGTTTCATATACAAATGACCCGTGGAACACTGATAAAGTGCCAAGCAAAGCTCTTATTAGTTATGATTTTTGGTTTATAGGATTAAATCCATTCGGGAAATTGTTTTTTTCTGCTTGTTTATCTGACGAATGATGTATGTCAAGGGAGCGCTATTGTTTATTGACATCATGGATTCAGCCTTTAATAATGTAAACGTTAACTCGTTGTCTCCGACAACAGCCAATGTCCTAGTAATCTGAGAGGGACGCCTTTGGGTGATTGCCAGCCAAAATCGTCATGACCTGAGAGACGATGCCTTCGGGCGGTAACCTTGCTTAACCTTTGAGGGCAGGGATCGCAATGGCGATAAAGGTATACTTCAACGACAGATCGTCAGCGTCACTTCGATGTCTGACACCCCAGCGGGAAAACTCCCGGCTGGGATGTTTCTCCGTTTATCGAATTTTTCCAGGAGAAACATCATGTCTACTACATCTAAAACCACCACCGCTAAACCTAAAAAAAGCAGTGCCAGCAAGAAAGCCCCGGCTCCAGTTCCTGCTGAATCAGTAAATTCGGTTCAGTCAGCAGCTCCGGCACAACCAAAACCACAATCCAGCTACTTCAATTTGCATATCGATGGACTGGGTTACCTGAGCAATATTCGCGAAATTAATACTGCTACGGGTTCATTCCTGAGCTGTACGATTAACGCGTTACACGGCTCAACTGAAAAACCTGAATACACGCGTTTTGATGTCACGGTGTCGGGTAAACAGACCACTTCTTTAATCAGACGCTGCCAGAATGCGGTGAATGAAGAGAAAAAGGTACTTATCGGTTTTAAGCTCAGTAATCTGACTGCCGATGTGTTTACTTTAACCAAAGGCGATCATGCGGGTGAATCAAGAGCGTCACTGAAAGCGAGACTGATAAAAATCAGTTTTATCAAAGTGGGGCAGAATATGGTTTATAAAGCTGAAAAGTCCGAGTCATCCGACTCATCATACTGATAATAGAAAGAGATCTAATCTCCACGTCATACCCTCCTTGTTAGTTGTATTAGCGCCAGATTTTTCTGGCGTTTTTTTTGCGCGGCAATAACAGTTGTTCATTGAGGACATACCGCTGGTTTCGCAAAGTTGGGCCTCTTTTGTCTGACTAAGGAAACTGCATGAACCTTCATATCCCAATGGCTGTCTGCCTGACGGCCAGCATCCTGGCCGGTTGTACCCAAAAGCTCCAGCAACCTGATACGCAACCTCATCCATCGGCGCTAAATGGCAACGTCCAGCCAGCCCGACTGGATGTCTATGCCGCCTCTCCTGAAGTTGTTCGCTATGACCGCTATCTGCTGGTTGATACTTCCCCGAGCGCCGCACAGCGTGCTCCGTTGGAACAGACCATTGATATCCGTATCCCCGCGTCATTATCGCCGACCGTGGCGGATGCCATGCGCTATGCCCTGCGCCAGTCCGGGTACTCGTTGTGCAGTACGACACCGGCGAACCGGGTGCTGTACAACCAGACGTTGCCTGCCGTGCATTATCAACTGGGGCCAATGCGGCTGAGTCAGGCATTACAAATTCTGGCCGGATCGGCCTGGCAGATCGAGGTTGATTCTGTACAACGGATCGTCTGCCACTCATTGCGTGATGGCTATCGTTTGCCGCCGGAAGCGGTGAAAACGTCGGTCACTTCGGCCACTGTGCCGCTACCCGCTCAACCCGTCAATATCACCGTTCCGGCTCCGCAGAGGATGCTGAAATGAACGAGTCCGCTAGTTTCATGGAGGTGCCTGAAATTAAAGAGTCTGTCAGACCAGCACGAAGCAAACTCTGGGCGATAGTCCGTTACGGATTCGGTGGGCTGGTTTTGTTTGCTTTGGGGGGAACCACATTTATCAGCCTTAAGTCCGTCCAGGTACTTTCCGCCGAGGTTAGCCAGCTTAAAACTGCATTGCAGGGTAGCCCGGATATCGCGCCACTCCAGGCACAGCTGACAACGCTGCAACAGCAGTTTGAAGCGTCACAAATTCAACTGGGGAAGATGGCTGACAAACCGGCGCTTGCTGCTTTGCAGCAGAAGGTTGATGCGCTGGATAAGCAACAGAGTGAGCTGGTTGCTTCGGTTGCCGCCCTTAAAACCGGGCTGTCTTCTCTTCAGGAGCAGGTTCGTTCTTTGAATCAGCGTCCGGCCAACGTCGCTGCCGTTGTTCCTGCCGTAACGTCTGGCACGGTGATGGTAAAGAAAAAGCCCACACCTAAAGCGCAGCGGCCAGTTACGGCACCCTTCGTCCTCACCGGTATTGAACGGCGGGGGGGGATAGCCTTTGCTGCGATAGCGCCGCAGTCGGCAACACAGCTCACGGAAATAGCGTTAATGGAACCGGGGGAAACCCGGCAGGGCTGGACACTACAGTCGATCACGGGACAGCAGGCGCAGTTTCGTGTTGCGGGGCAAACCCGGACATTGACGGTGCGATAAGGAGGTCGGGATGAAAAAGTTCAATGCTGTGTTGTTGTCGGGAGTGTTGACAGTGTCAACAGTCGCACTCGCCGCATCTTCAGTGAATCAGGAAAACAGTCTGACGGTGAATACGTCGTTACAGATGCTGGAACAGCAACAAATGACGAAGAGCGCTCAGGAGTGGGGGCTGACAGCGGAAGAGTGGCAGCGTTATGAGATGCTGAGAAAAGGACGGCGCGGCGTGCTGTCTCCGGGGTTAGATCCCCTGACGATGCTGGGCATTGAGGCACGTAGTGACGAAGAACGCCGTCATTTTGCCGAGCTGACGGTGAAGCAGGAGTTTAAGCGGGTTGAAGCGGAACTGGCATTTCAGCGGGAAGTGAACAGCGCATGGGGGCGGGTCTATCCCGGCGTTCTGCCCGTTCAGGATCTGCGTAGTGAAGTCAGTAACGCCCGTCAGGCGCTGTTTGTGAAAGATAACTGCCCGGCCTGCGATCGCAAGCTGACTCAATTGATGAAATCAAACCAGCCGCTGGATATCTACCTGGTGGATAGCGCTGGTAAGGATGAGGCGGTTCGCAACTGGGCGAAGAAGCACAATATCCCTGCTGAAAAGGTGAAATCCCGCCTGATCACGCTGAACCACGACAACGGCATGTGGCTGAAATATGGCAACGGGCTGATACCGGTTGTATTGCAACAGGGGGCGCAGGGATGGCAGCGCATAAACTGATGTGGCTGGTAATGTTCATTGCGTTGCCGGAGTGTCTGGCGGCTCAATCTGTTCCAGAAGGATATTACCGGGTCGCACAGGTGGAAAATGTTCCCGCCGAAGCGCTGTACAGCGTGGCGCTGACGGAGTCCTCCCGCAAACTGGAGCATGGCGTACGTCCGTGGCCGTGGACAATTAATGTTGCCGGGAAGGGGTATCGCTATGCCTCCCGGAACGAGGCATATCAGGCGCTGTTAGGCTTTATGCGGCGTTATCCGCTCAAGCGTATCGATATTGGTATTGCGCAGGTCAATCTGGGCTGGAATGGCCACTATTTCACATCCACCTGGGAAGCATTTGATCCCTATATCAATCTGCACGTAGCCGCTCGCATTTTGCGGGCCTGTTATGAGCGCAGGCCCGGGAGCTGGATATTGGCTGCGGGGTGCTATCACCATCCGGCAGGTGGCAAACCTGCACAAACTTATAAGGCCATCGTGTCGCGTCACCTCGGCACGTTGCAGCCGTCGGTACAGGCGCTGGCATTCAATCAGGGAGGAACACAATGATGATGCGTTTTCCGCTGGTTCTCGCACTGCTGTTTCCGGGTATAAGTCAGGCCGAACTAACCGTTGTCGCCGATCTGGGTGGGCAGTCAACGGCTGAATATTTTGCCGGTATTAACAATCAAGGGGAGGAATCACCCACCTCGCAAGTGTTGACACTGTCAACACCTGATAAAGCATCGGTATTACCCATTCGTACCCCGGAGCTTTCACCCGGGCCGCTGGAGGCGCGCTCTCTCTCTATGCCCGGAATGCGGTCGATTTTCCTGATAGGCGACGACGGCCTTTCCCGGCGCTGGCTGTCTCTGCGCCGCGATCAACTTATTCAGCTTAATGCTGTGGGCTATGTGGTGAATGTCTCCAGCAAAGCAGCATGGGATGATTTGCAGCACCAGGCGAACGGACTGGAGTTGCTTCCGGTTTCTGGTAGCGATCTGGCCGTTCGGCTGGGGATTTCTCACTACCCGGTACTGATTAGCGAGAAGGGGCTGGAGCAATGAGAGCAGGATTACCGCTGGATGAAATCAGTATTTTGATTGGCCTGGTCGCGGTGAATTTACTGATTTGGCTAATTTTTCTTGCTGGTCATGACGGGAGGAAAAAATGAGCGACCGCTATGTTATTGAAGCCATGCTGCGGCCTGCGGTGGAGCTGAACACCGCCGTTGTTGCCGCCTGCGCCAGCTATATCTGCGTGACGGCCCCGTGGGCGGTGGCGCTGGCACCTTCAGTCAGTTACGTCACGGCGGCAGGGTTTGCCGTACTGTCGATGAAACGCACGCAGCAGGGATTACGGGTATTGCGTTACCGGCGCAATATCCGGCGTCTGCCGCGTTATGTTGTGACAAGTAGCGAGGTGCCGGTGAGTAATCAACGGCTATTTCTGGGGAAGGGGTTCATGTGGGAGCAAAAGCACACCCAGCGACTACTGGATACCCTGCGCCCGGAAGTTGCAGGGTATGTGAATCCACCGGCGTTGTATCAGGCTGCACGTCGTTTTGAGCAGCGCTATGAGCATCGCTTTCCTGCATTGTGCAAGCTGCTGGCCCGTGATTCGGCGTTGAATCCCGTTCGGCCATTGCCGCCGGTCGGCGGTCATCCGGCATTGCATGGCATTGAACCGGATGAGGTCAATGTCTCGATGAGTCTGGGTGAGCGTGTCGGACATATGCTGGTTCTGGGCACCACACGTGTCGGTAAAACTCGCCTCGCCGAGCTGCTGATTACCCAGGATATTCGCCGTGGCAACGTCACCATTGTTTTTGATCCGAAAGGCGATGCCGATTTGCTGAAGCGAATGTATGCCGAATCGCATCGTGCAGGCCGCGCCGGTGAATTTCATGTTTTCCATCTGGGCTGGCCGGATATCAGTGCCCGTTACAACGCGGTCGGGCGTTTTGGCCGTATCTCGGAAGTGGCTTCGCGTGTCGCCGGGCAGCTCAGTAGTGAAGGTAATAGCGCCGCATTTAAAGAGTTCGCCTGGCGTTTCGTCAATATCATAGCCCGGGCGCTGGTCGCGCTGGGGCAACGTCCGGATTTTGGCCTTATCCAGCGCTATGTGAACAATATCGGCGATCTGTTTGAGACCTATGCGGAAACCTGGATGGTGAAGCACACTCCGGCACTGTGGCAGCAGGTGGAGAATCTGGCGCAAATTCTGGATGAGCGCGATATCCCCCGGCATATGGAAGGTCGTTCGCTACGGGTGGTGGCGATTGAACAGGTGCTGAACAGCGATGAAGGGAAGAAGGTTTACGATCCGGTGCTCGATGGCCTGCGTTCGTCGGTACGTTATGACCAGAAGTATTACGACAAAATTGTGGCATCGCTTCTGCCGTTGCTGGAGAAACTGACCTCCGGTAAGACGGCGCAATTGATCTCACCGAACTACACCGATATGTCCGATCCCCGTCCTATCTTTGACTGGCAGCAGGTGATCCGTAAAAAGGGCGTGGTGTATATCGGTCTTGATGCGTTGTCCGATCCGGAAGTCGCGGCGGCGGTGGGCAATTCGATGTTTGCCGATCTGGTCTCTGTGGCGGGGCATATCTACAAGTTTGGTGTGAATGATGGCCTGCCTGGTGAAGAAGGTAAGAAAACACCAATTAGCCTGCACTGTGATGAATTTAACGAGCTGATGGGGGATGAGTTTATCCCGCTGATTAACAAAGGCGGCGGGGCGGGTATCGAAGTGACGGCCTATACCCAGACGCTGCCGGATATCGAAGCGCGGCTGGGCAATGCGGCGAAAGCGGCGCAGGTAGTGGGGAACTTCAACAGCCTGGTGATGCTGCGGGTGCGGCATACGGAAACGGCAGAACTGATGACGAAGCAGTTGCCGGAAGTGGAGGTCTATACCAAAACGCTGGTTTCTGGTGTCACCGATATCTCGAATCCGGAAATGGGTAGCGATTTTACTTCGAACACCCAGGACAGGGTCAGTACGGTACGTACGCCATTGATCACTGCCGCGAACGTGATCAATCTGCCGAAAGGACAGGCATTTGCCTTGCTCGAAGGAGGGCGATTGTGGAAGATCCGGATGCCGTTACCTTCAGCCAGTGCGGATGCTCTGATGCCGGACAGTATCGGGCAGATCGCAGACTATATGCAGCGAAATTACCGGACCAGCGATGCCTGGTGGTCGGGGAGCGCGTTACCGGGAGATTACGATGCAGCCACTTTTTGAAAAGGAAATCATGATGAAACAACGTTATCGGGTAGAAGCGGTTATGGCATCTTCAAGACAAAACAAGCTGGAGGTCCCGCGTGATGTTATGGATGTCTTGTGTGAGCAGGATTGCTCGTCACTTCAGATCCCGGAAATTATTGAGAGTCTGACTTCGCTGGGCTATCGCCCGAGATATGAAGCCACAGCAGATACGCTCACTGACATTGTCACCCTGTGGATTTGGGTGGGGCAGGAAGAGATGTTGCTGAACTGCCAGATGGAGCCGCTGGCGGTGCATTAAGGGGATGCTATGTCGCAGATGAACACCTCTTCACCCCCGGTACAGTCGTCAACACCACCAAAGCCACACGGTTTTTTTACGGTACTGCTGTGGGATACGCCGATGAACATCATCGGCATGCTGCTGGTTTCGTTATTATTCAGTGTGATTGTGGAGTACATCGGTATCGCGTTCTTTTGGCCGGATCAGGGGGCGGAACATAGCCGCGCCGTTATGCAGATGGAAAGCGGTTATTTCGCTGAAGGATTTACGCAAAGTTTACTACTCTCATCGCCAGTGGTGACAGTGCAGAACGGGATAGCGCTGGGCTATCAGTGGTTGTTTGTGAACAGCGGGTTTATGGGTTGGTTGCAGTCAATTCAGACGCCAACAGCCGGAAGTGGCAATGGTGTTACGGATGAACTAAATGCCTGGAGCGCCTGGGCGGTACAGATCGCATATGAATACCTGATGGCGACAATGTATGTGTCGCTGGTCTTTCTGATGCGGGTCACTATTCTGGTGCTGTCGGTGCCGCTATTTGTTCTGGTTGCCATTGTGGGGATCGCGGATGGGATGGTACGACGCGATCTCCGTCGCTATGGTGCTGCGTATGAGTCGAGCTTCCTCTACCATCATGCCAAACGCGTGGTGAAGCCAGCAGCATATATTCCGTGCGTATTGTATTTGTCAGCGCCGTTCGCGGTATATCCGAATTTGTTGCTGTTACCGGCAGCATTGCTGATGGGGCTGGCGATTTCAGTGACGATGGGGAGTTTTAAGAAGTATTTGTGATTGAGATCTACTAGTAGGTTGATTGCGGTAATTGAAAGGAGGGCTAAGAAGCCCTCCTTGAACACATTGCTGTTACTCAATGTGCTGTACTAAATCTTGTATATTAGGTACTTGTTTGTCTAACTGAGACTGATTTACGGTAATACTCCTTCCTGCAACATTTTTCTGTCCAGCTGTTAGAGATGCAATTGGTATGCCTAACGCGCCTGAAACTACGGATGCAGAGTTAGCATCATTGACTTCATATTGAAACATAGCTTTGAAGGCGCGTTTATTGTTAGGTGTTGCAGCTCCATTGGGGTGTATACAAAAAACCTGTGGTGTAGTCTGCCATACATTCCAAATTTCATCCCCAATCTCACTTACAACAGTTCTGAATGCGGAAGCTGAAGAACTATTCATTTGTGTCAGACGGTTACCAATATACATATATATTTGAGGAACTTGCATTCTGAATCTGCGGGTTTCAGTTACGAAATCAGATAGAGGATCGCCAACATGTCGCTGAACGCCGTAAACCAGTGAAAGAATTGCTCTTACCGCACGTTTCGATGAGCCATCTGCTGAGAATGGGATTAGCAAACGATCAGAGGCAGTTAATGCCAATTCTGTATAGACTGAAAAACTAGGATTACAGTCAATAAAAACACAGGTTTCCGCATTGTTCCATGAGGTTTGAATGTCATTAATCAGCTCACGAATCCATAGGTGGACGCTACGCCAAGCATCTTGTGGACCAGGATTTGTAGCGCTGGAAACTCTGGATGATTGCGTCTCTAATTGCTCGTCACCAACGACCAAGAAGACATTATCAGGAATGCGATTGTTGTATTGGGATACCTGAGTTACATAATTTGCACCCGAATTAGGTGACATATATGGGCTGCGGATTCGTTCCTCAATGTAACCTGAAATAGTACGCCTGTTGTTTTGTTGAGAGTGGATGTTAGTTAATTGAGCTTCTCCTGCAATCATTCCACCCAGCAACATTGAAGATGAGTTAGCTTGAGGACATAGATCGACAACCAACACTTTTTTATCTGGGTGTTGTCTTGCGTATTCAGAAGCCAATTGGAAAGTCAGATAGCTTTTCCCAACACCACCTTTATTGTTCCAGACTGCGTAGATTGACATAAATGAACCCCTTAATTTGTTTATGAAGCATTCTACAAAAAGTTAGTCTATTACTGTTACTATATTTTCTTCTCTTTGTAATTGTTTGATATTTATGATGTTGATTTGCCCAGTTTAAGACCCAGAATAGCAAGCCTGCGCGTCTTTCTGGGTTTTAGACCGGGCCTTGCCGGGAGCGCAAGCCTGCTTGCGCCGGGGTGGCAAAGAACCCCGATGGCGCATTCTGCGCCACGCTTTACCCCTTCCATAATTTTCAACATTCCACTTCTGTTTTCTTACTGCCCCCCAGGACGCTTTTCGCCACTCTTCCTCCGTACATGCAATCGCATTGAAGGAGGTTTATATGCGCATGACGCAACCCCGGGCATGGTGCCTGTTGGGTTTTTTGCTGATTTCGGGCGTTCAGGCCGCCGAGTCTGACGAGCTGGCGCTGGTAATGAAGCAGTTGGAGCAAGTGCAGGCTGCGCTGGAACGCGCCCGTGTTGTCGCCGTTCAGGATGGGCAGCACGGACGCTTCTATTTCGATTACCTACGGGCAACGCAGGATATCAAAGCGATTCGCCAGGGGATTGGTATCTACCTGGAACCTTCCCGCGCTCAGCCGGTGCCTTCGGCCTCTCTCACCGGTCAGTACCGGATGGAGCGTCGCCCGTGAACGATGCCCAGACCAGCGCATTTAAGGTGGCAAGTGGCAACGCCGATCCCGCACTGCTGAGCAAAGTGTTCATTGGTGCGCTGATTGCTCTGCTGATTTTGTGGGTGGGATGGGGTTTTCTGCATGTTTATCGGGGGTACGCGGCAGGTCACATCAAAGAGCAGGCACTGGTGCGTTTTGCCATCCGTTCAGTCCTTCTCATCATTATCGCTATCTATCTCTTCGCCAGCTAAGCCTGGCTTCTCTTATAAGGAAATAACTATGTTTTGTTCTGCATTATCTTCTCTGCGTTTTTCTTTTCGTCTCTGGTGTGCGCGGGTTCTGGCCGTTGCCCTGACCGGAATTTCGGCTGCCCGGGCGGGTTTGCCCACCGTTGAAGGCCCGAAAAGCAGCACCGACAGCTCTTTCTACGGTCAGATCTCGGGATACCTCAATGACGGTGTTGTGCTGGGCGGATTAATTCTTGCGGCAGTTGCCATGCTGGCCGTCGGTAACGCCATTATTGCCACCTTTGCCGAAGTTCGTGACGGGAAATCAACCTGGGCTAAATTCGGGATGCTTTGCGTTGTGGGGGTGATCCTGATCGTCGTAGTTATCTGGCTGGCGTCTAAGGCCGCAACGGTTCTGCTCTGAGGACAGCGTATGGCGACTATCGAATTTATGCCTGACAGGCTGAATGCTGAGCCGGTGGTGTTTCGTGGATTCACCACGCCGGAACTGGGATTTACCGCGCTGTTCAGCGTACTGGGCGGCCTCGTGGTCGCCATACCAGTTCTGCCATTTCTCGGCTGGATAGCCTTTCCGACCGTGGCGCTGCTGATGCCGCTGGTCACGGTTATTTTTGGCGGCAGGTTAATGGCGCGTTTTAAGCGCGGTAAGCCAGAAAAGTACCTCTATCGCAGGCTGGATCTGCACATCAGCCAGTTTGGTTTGGGTACAAAGGGACTGGTGCAAAGCAGTCGGGTGCTGGCGCTACGTCGTCACCGGCTGGTTGTCCGCCGCTAGGAGGAAATCCATGAGTAAGTTTAAAAATGCCCTGAATGCCCGGGATCACCATATCCGGACATTACGGGCGGGATGCGGGGTTTTACTGGTGCTGTTGGTTCTGGCATTGTCCGGCTGGATGATGTCTCCGCGCAATCTGACCATTCACAATCCCCCCGATCTCCGCTCCGGCAGCTCCCGTCCGTGGTGGGAAATCCCTCCCTCAACGGTGTATGCCTTCAGCTTTTATATCTTCCAGCAACTGAACAGCTGGCCGAAGGATGGTGACGTTGATTATCCCTATCGTATTGAGACGTTGTCGGCCTACCTGACACCGACCTGTCAGGAACTGCTGCATAAGGATGCGAAGCAGCGTAAGGACCTGGGCGAATCGCGGGATCGCGTGCGCGGTGTATCGGAAATCCCTGAACGGGGCTACCGGGATGACAGCGTCACCATTATTGACCGCGATAACTGGCAGGTTCGTCTGGATTTAGTCACCGATGAATATGTTAACTCCGAGCCGGTTAAACGCTCGCTGGTGCGCTATCCGCTGAAAGTGGTGCGCTGGGATAAAAATCCGGAGGCTAACCCGTTTGGTCTGGCGCTGGATTGTCTCTCGGAAGCGCCGCAGCGTCTGGAAGCGGCCCCTGTGGTTCAGGAAGAGAAAAAGGGAGTGTTTAACTGATGAGTTTACGACGATTTTTACTGTCGCTGGTCTGTCTTGCTGCATTACCGGCGCAGGCGGTTGAACTGGTGAAATGGGAGCGTATTCCGCTGCCGGTATCCCTGCATGTTGGTCAGGAGCGTATTGTGTTTGTGAACCGCAATGTGCGCGTGGGATTTCCGCCTGAGCTGAAGGGGAAATTGCGCGTACAAAGTACCGGCGGTGCGGTGTATCTGCAACCCGGGGAGCTGTTTGCCCGTACCCGCCTGGTGCTTCAGGATGTTGAAAACGGCGAGATGATCCTGCTGGATATCAGCGCCGAAGAGGGTAAAAACGTACTGGAGCCGGTGAGCCTGGTGTATCAGGGGGAGGTCTCCAGCTCGACGGGGAACGGTGATGTTGCGGTGACAGACAATAAAACCGCAACCACTGGCGAACAGCAGTCCATATCGAAACCGAAGGATAAAAAATCCGCTATGCCGCTACCAGTGGCCATGACACGCTATGCCGCGCAGAGTTTGTACGCACCGTCACGGACAATTGAGCCGCTACCTGGCGTACATACCATTTCGCTGGCGTTGCCGGAGAGGCTTACGTCATTACTTCCATCTGAGTCCGTTGAGGTAAAACCGCTGGCGGCATGGGGATTGCTGGGCTACAGCGTGGTGGCGCTGACCCTGCGTAATCAACGTTCAGAGAAAGTGGTGCTCGATCCGCGTCGTCTTCAGGGCAATTTCTACAGCGCGACATTCCAACATCGCTGGCTGGGCGCGAGCGGAACGCCGGAAGACACCACAACGGTGTATCTGGTAACCAAAGGGCGTCCTGATGCCGCGTTTCTTCCTGAGCCAGTGAAGGCGAAAACAGGCAAAGGAGGGAAGGTCGATGCAGATTAAATCGAATACCCTGCTGAAGGTCATTGTGCCGGTGGTGTTGCTGTCGGCAGTCATGATTGGGGTGAAGTCCTGCGGTGGTTCGAAACAAACTCAGGATTCGGCAGATAACGCCACCGTCGCCGATCTGACTCAGGAGGAATTGCGCATTCTCGGCATCGAGGGCGACACGCCACAGGATACGCTGCGTACGCTGGTTGGACGTATTAAAACCATTCAGACGAATCAGGAAAATCTGGAGAAACAGAATGCTGCGTTGGCTGAAGAAAATGCCCGGTTGCAAAACAAGGGCAACAACGTGGACGGGCGCATCAATGATGCGGTGAATGCCGCCAAACAGGAGAGTACCCAGGCGCAGCAAAAACTACAGGCTGAACAGCAGCGGCTGGCTGGCCTGCTGGAATCACTGAAAAATACCGTTCCCGGCCCGGGAGCTGGCAGCAACACTTCCGCAGGCAGTGACTTACCTGTCGGGCTGGGGCTGGAAGATGCCGGGCAGGCCGAAACGGTGGCGCAGGGCACGGTCTGGATTGAACCGCAGGATGGTGTACAACTGGATCGCAACGGCAAACCGGTGACCGGCGCGGCAGCTGCAACCAATGGCACCGGCACATTTCAGTTCCCCACGGCGTTCGGTGGGCTGAATGAGAACGAGATCACCCGTCAGAAAGCGGAACTGGATCGTAATGCGAAAAATCAGCAGGCCATTGAGGAAACCGATCTGCCGGTTTATACCCTGCCGGAGAACGCCACGCTGGTTGGTAGCCAGGCCATGACCGCCCTGCTGGGGCGCGTGCCGATTGATGGCAAGGTTACCGATCCCTATCCCTTTAAAGTGCTTATTGGCAAAGAGAACCTGACCGCCAACGGCATCGAGCTACCAGATGTCGAAGGCGCGATTGTGTCCGGTACGGCCACCGGCGACTGGGTGTTGTCCTGCGTGCGCGGTGAAGTCCACTCCATAACCTTTGTGTTCACTGACGGCACGGTGCGCACGGTGCCGTCACCGGCAAAATCCAGCGACGGCAGCAACGGGAAATCCAGTGGCGGCAGTATTGGCTGGCTGTCCGATGAGCACGGTATTCCGTGTCTGTCCGGCGACCGTAAAAGCAATGCCTCAACTTACCTCCCCACGTTATTTGCGCTGTCCGCTGCTGGTGCGGCCTCTGATGCGATGTCCGAAAGCCAGACCACAACAACCACTGACGGGACGTCCATCACCAGTACGCTGACCGGCAGCGCCGGACAGGCTGCGCTGGGTAAGGCGTTATCAGGCGGCACGAACGAGCTGGCCGACTGGGTGAAGGCGCGATACGGCCAGATGTTTGATGCGATTTATGTACCTCCTGGTGCGAACGTTGCTGTGCATATTACCCGCCAGATCCCGATTGATTACGAAGAGAAGGGCCGCAAGGTCAAATACGATTTTGATGTTAACCAGCAACATGAGCTGGATTAAGGAGACGCCATGAAAGGATACGGTTTATTCATGTTGATCGCGTTGTTGCTGAGCGGTTGCAGTACCTCCAAAGATGAAATGCTACCGCCTGGGGACAGTACCATGCTCGATATGTGGCAGAACAAAGCCAGCAGCGCCCGGAGCACGACAGAAGCGCGTGGTGTGCTGCGCCGGGGTCTGAATGATGCGGATCTGGCAACCCGTCAGTCGCTGGAGGAGAACTATACTCGCGATGCGCAGAATGAGATCCAGCAGCTTTTCCCGCGCCTGCCTAATCCGGATATGGTGATTTATATCTACCCGCATATGGCGGGGAATGAGCCTGCGCCGGTGCCGGGTTACAGCTCGGTCTTCTCTTTTTACAGCCGGGTACAGTATGCGTTGCCGGGTGAACGACTGGAGGCACTCTGATGTTCAGTTTATTCACCAAAAAACAGCCGCAGCCGATGGACGATGAATCGGTGCTGCCGTCACAGAAAAAGAGTGGCAGGCTGACGCAGGACGGCGTGCGCTCGCTGTACCCCAATAACGCCTCGTTTATCGACTTTCTGCCGTGGGTGGAATACCTGCCGGAAAGTCAGAGCCTGCTGCTCGATGACGGTGTTTCGGTGGGCGCCGTATTTGAAGTGGTACCGGTGGGAACAGAAGGGCGCACCGGCGAACGCCTGGAAGAGATCCGCGATATCGTTGAAGATGCGCTCCAGGACAGCTTTGACGAGCGGGACAGCCATCCGTGGGTCGTTCAGTTCTTCTGTCAGGATGAAACTGATGTGACAGAGTACATCGATAAGCTGCGCGGCTATGTCAAACCGTGGGCGCAGGGAACGGCATTTACCGCCGCGTATCTGCATGAGATGGAACGTCACATGCGCGGCATCGCCGTGCCGAAAGGTCTGTTTATCGATAAAGCTATCACCGGCGCACCGTGGCGCGGCCAGCAGCGTCGTACCCGGATGGTGATTTATCGCTATGTGAACCCAGGAGTGAATGAGCCATATTCCCCGGAAGATCAACTGAATCAGGTCTGCGAGCGATTATCTTCGGCGCTGGCCGGGGCGGGGATAGTGACCGCCAGGCAGAACGGCGAGCAGATCCATGCCTGGCTGCTGCGCTGGTTTAATCCTGAGCCTGACTGGGTGGATAAAGAGACGTTGTACAGCACGTCGGCGCATGTTGACACCCGCAAAGGCGAGCTGCCGGTGCTTAACGATTTCAGTGAAACCCTGATGTTTACGCCGCCGCGCTCTGATGTCGAAAATGGCGTGTGGTGGTTCGACGAACGACCGCATAAAGCCGTCAGCATCGATCGTATCCGCCGAGCGCCGTCGGTTGGACACCTCACCGGCGAAACCCGCAAAGGGGAGAACATCAACGCGCTGATGGATTTGCTGCCGGAAGGCACGGTGATCTCCCTGACGCTGGTCGTGCAGCCGCAGGATGTGCTGGAAGAGCGCTTCAACCATCTGGCGAAAAATGCGATTGGCGAGAATACTGAGTCCGAACGTGTCCGGGCCGATGCCGATACGGCAAAAAGCTATCTGGGTGAACGGCACAAACTGTACCGCGCCAGCATGACCTTCTTTCTCTCCGGGGAGTCGCTGAAAGTCCTCAACAGCCGCCAGCGAGATCTGACGGCCATCCTTCTTAACGCCGGGTTACAACCGGTGAAACCGGAATACGATGTTGCGCCGCTGAATGGCTACCTTCGGGCGCTGCCAATGTGCTTTAACCCGACGCTGGATAAGAAGAACTGGTACACCCGACTGACGTTTGTTCAGCATATGGCAAATATGCTGCCGGTGTTTGGTCGTGACACCGGCACCGGTCATCCGGGATTTACCTTCTTTAACCGGGGCGGTGCGCCGCTGACGTTCGATCCACTTAACAGCGCCGACCGTTCCAAAAATGCGCATCTGGTCCTGTTTGGCCCGACCGGATCGGGCAAGTCGGCAACGCTTAACAGCCTGTTTGCCCAGTTGATGGCGATTCATCGGCCTCGTCTGTTTATTGCTGAAGCCGGGAACTCGTTTGGCCTGTTTGCCGATTATTGCGCGGAGCTGGAGCTGTCGGTGAACAAGGTCAGCATCAAACCGGGCTGTGGCATTTCGCTGGCCCCGTTTGCTGATGCGTACAAGCTGATTGAAGCACCGGTGAAAACCGTTGATGAGAGCGAGCTGAGTGAACGTATTGAGGTGGATGAAACGGACGACGGCGATACTGAGGAAGAGCGCGATATTCTGGGCGAGCTGGAGATTGTGGCGCGTCTGATGGTCACCGGTGGGGAAGCCAAAGAAGAGGCGCGGCTGGAGCGTGCCGACCGGGGCATGATGCGCGAGGCGATTCTGGCCGGGGCGCGTAAGGCCTGGAATGAAGAACGGCAGATGATCACCGCCGACCTTCAGGATGCGTTTTACGCTTTCGCGAAGGATGAGTCTCGCCCCGAGGTTCGTCGCGCCCGGGCGCAGAACATGGGCGAATCGCTGGGCGTATTTATGCAGGGCTTTCTGGGGGAGTTGTTTAATCGCCCTGGACAGAACTGGCCGGAAGCGGATGTCACGCTGATTGACTTGGGCACACTGGCGCGTGAAGGCTATGAAGCACCGCTGGCAGTGGCCTATACCTCACTGGTTAATACCATCAACAATATCGCCGAACGCGACCAGTTTCTGGACCGGGAGATCGTCTTCCCGACCGATGAGGCGCATATGATTACCACTAACCCACTGCTGGCCCCGTATGTGGTTAAGGTGGTGAAGATGTGGCGTAAGCTCGGCGCGTGGTTGTGGCTGGCAACGCAGAACCTGGAGGATTTCCCGGCCACGGCCAAGAAGATGCTCAATATGATCGAATGGTGGCTGTGTCTGGTGATGCCGCCTGAAGAGGTGGAAGAGATCGCCCGCTTTAAAAAGCTCACCGCCGAGCAAAAAGCGATGCTGCTCTCCGCGACCAAGACGCCTCGCTGCTATACCGAAGGCGTGGTGCTGGCAAGCCGTATCGAGGCGCTATTCCGGGCTGTGCCGCCGAGCCTGTATCTGGCGTTGGGCATGACCGAGAAGGATGAGAAAGCGGCACGTCGGGCACTGATGGTTGAGCACGGTATCAGCGAGCTGGATGCGGCGAAGCGTATTGCGCACCAACTCGATATCGCCCGTGGGATTGCCCCGAAGGAGGCTGCATGATGCGGTTCAGAACCAGGGTGTTAGACGTTGTGGAAGGTAATATTTCGAATACCGGCGTGTTGTTTGATGCGCCGCCACAGGGTAATCCGCGAATTAGCCAGCGCCATCATGCACAACTGGCGGAATTATGTCGCCAGATCCGTCAGCGGGTAGGGGAGAAGGCGATATTTACTTATTCGCCCCATCGTGTGGCCGGGCATAACTGCCTGGCCGCTCAGGTAGAGGGGAAGACGGGAACGGTTAACCTGCTGCTGACAGTTACTGGCAGTCTGCGCTGGCCTGCTATGGATGATTACGTACATGGGGTGCGCTGGTATATCAATGTGCCTGATGCGGTGGATGTGGTTTATTTTTTATTCGAGTTGGCGAGGTGTTTGTCCTAATTTGAAGGGGCATTTTAATTTGCCCCTGTACCTTCAAGTATATAATACCGAACTATCTCCAACTCATTCTACCTGATTCGGCTGCTAGTTCTTTTAAAAACAACTCCAAGATTTGTTGGTCATTATTGGCAAATCCTTGTTCTAAGAATGCCATATTCTTTTTAGGGTTTTTTAATTCTTCAGTAATGGTTCTGAATGACGAACTGTTCCATCCTACTCTTCCTACCGGAATGTTGATGAAGTTCTCTCTTATTGCACCTGATTTGATAAGCTCTTGTAAATTATCCATGCCTTTTGTTTCATCATCAAAATAGGCTAAGGATGCCAAGGTTTCAAATTTATCAAAAACTAATTCGAAGTTTGCTGAAACTCCCGAAAAACTGGTTTTCCATTCAGATATAATATCTAGAAGATGGTCACTGAGCGCTGTTTTTCTTCTCTCTAACCCCTCTAAATGTTTCCATGTATCTCTGCCACCATCCCATTTCCATAGAAATAAAGATGAAACTATTGAACTGTCGTTGTCATATCTATTAGGAAGAGATGTGAGAAATAATGAATGAAGATCAGCCCATCTTTTGGCGAGCGTGAGTCCGGTTGCGTAAGCTGTCATTATTAATACGGCAGGATATGCTCTTAGATCTATCCATACAGATAATCCACCGTTATGGTTTTGTGCGTTATGCATAACAGTGCGTATGATTTCAGTAACCAGTAAAACATCATTTTCGTTTCCCCAACGCCCTAAAACTCCGACTATTCGGCCTAAAGCCTCTGTTGCTGATTCATACAAGGCTACCCGTTGCTGAAATTCTTCTGGACTCCATTGGCCTTGGGTTGTGAACTTTTCGTTGCTGATATTTTCCAGTAATCTCTCAACTTCTCCAGCGATTAACTCATCTAATTGGATGCGGTGTTCGGGCTTTGAAAGATATTTTTTTGTGCTGTTTGTCAATAGTTCGATACTTAATGGGTTTTGCCGTTGGCTTTGTTCGAGAATACTGACTCGTTGTTGTAGAGTATGAAAAAAATCATCTGCACCATTAATTGAAATGATCTTGGCTTGACGATGGTTTGCCAGATCGTTGGCTCTTTCTCCCAATCCGCCTCGTGCCGCCCAGAACATGGGATAACGCCTGCTAGGTGAGCGTGTAAATGCAGCTCGTAACGCATGGTCCCATTCCCCGGACCATCCACAAATGATCATGCCATGCTCATCAATGATTCTGTCTAATATTGCATTGAATTCAACAGGGTAGTGTTCTAATTCACTATCAGTATTAAGTATTCTGGCATCTTTATAGTCACCATGAATTTTGAGGATGTAACATTGGCTATGGATTAACGGCTCTGCACCTTGTAAAGAGTCCAGTGTAGAAACTACGGTTGGCTCAATTCCTTCATCACGTAATGCATTTTCCATCAATCGGTCAAAATTAGTGGTGATAATGACTCGAATATGACCGGTGCTGACCAATTTAGCTATAGCCCGGTGAGCTTGAGTTGGCGTTTTTTTTCCTTCTGCTCTATCTTCTTCGTTTGGCTCAATATAGCTGTGTAAAATCGATCGACGTTCATCTGGGGAAATTGCAATGTCTTCCAGAAGGGATGAATAATTAGGCTCAGTCCCTGTTGTTTCTCTATACCATTTAGCCCAGTCAGATTGTTCCTTTTCACCCTGTGCTAAAGCGACGCGTCTAACGAGATCAATAGTGATTTCCCAGCCTGTGGGAATCTCTGCTGATCGAGACAATCCAGAACCCAGGAGAATTGCAAAGACCCCCTTGTTCTCATGAATTGAAAAAGCTAACTGTGTCAAAGGATCATTTTTTAATAGGGTCATTTTTTTCTCTATGTAGTTGATCATGTTCTATAAAGTATTAAGTTACTCCTATCGGAATAATTTTCAAAATCTCATTTCCGTTTGTTTGCTGTGTCCTTCAATAACTCCGCGCATTCTGTGATTTTCCCCATCACAGGAGTGCATTATGAGATCTTCAAAGTTCATGATCCCGCTGCTGACCGTTGCTGTTCAGGCATCGGCAGCGACCGTTGTTTACACAGATAGTCATCATCCCCCATCGAACGCTTCCAGCGACCAGGTGGTTTACCTCGATGCCCCGGATACCGTTCAGCGCCAGCTGTTTGGTGAGTTGCCTGCTGACCCGGTACAGGCGGAGCAGGTTGCGAAAACCATTATCCAGTCACCGGACTGGCAGCAAAAACAGCAACAAATCGGACAGGCGTACCAGGGCGTGCTACAGGCATACAGCCTAAAACTGGCGAAGTATCCCGCCGTGGTGTTTGACGACCGCTACGTGGTTTACGGCACGGCAGATGTTGCGGTAGCTGAAGCTCGTCTTGCTGAATTTCAGGGGGCGAGATGATGAAACAGCTTCGACGGCACCGGCTGGCGATTGCATTAGCGTTTGGTTGTGCTGCTCAGCCCTTTGCGGCCGGAGCGATTAACTCCGCGCAGATCATCGCCAGTGCGTTGTCCCCCCAGTGCCTGGAATACAAAATCGTTGGTATTTGCTACTGGCTGCTTTGTACGCCCGTGGGCTGCGTTGTAAAGACCTCCACCAAAGTACGCCATTACATCCCTAACGCGGTTGTTTCCAGCTACAACCAGACGGGCAGTAATCCCTGGACGGAAATGTCGTTTCTGGGAACGGGCCTTTCCGGTATTGCTGAAGGTGGCGGTGCGAATGAGCAGAAACGCACCGAGCGGAAAGATAACCTGCAATTCAAAAATGCGGATGTTATTGGTCATCCGGCGCTGGCCGCGCCCGTTTTCAATAAGTTTATGGGACAAATGGGGTATACCTGTTCCGGTCCGGCCACGGCGATGATGCCGTATCTTCTCAGTACCCTTGATGCGGTGATGTGGCGATCTGGCTTGCCGGAGTCGTTTTATCCGGAAGCGATGACGCCCGGACTGCGTGAAGTGGGTTCTACAATGGGCGCGAATATGTGGGGGAACGTTTATCCCCGTAGCGGTTTTGTCACTCAGGTTGATGACTATAAAGCGGCAGCGGTCGTTGCACAGCGTGCGGCAGATGTTGTCACCCGAACCGGGCAAATTCACGTCTATCAACCGATGACGGCCAGAGCCAGCCCGGGCTACTGGCCTCCTTCGGCGGTCACGGAAAACACCGGCACCCGTAATCATAAATGGCAGCTGCTCACGCCGTCGCTGTCCACATCCTGTGCTGTCTTTCCGGACAGCCCCAATCCCATTGCAACCGATGGCAATTACGCCTGGGCGCTATGGCAACCCTACAACTGTTGTAAGCGTCGCGGCCAGACGTTCCTTTACAGCGTCGATTTTCAATAACAAGGAGAGTGAGTATGACCATTAAATACGTGTTTTGTGCTGGCGTTCTGGTGGGATGCTTTGCGCTGAGCCTTCCGGCACAGGCGGTTTTCGATCTGGATAACGACGTGATCAATACCGATTCCAGCAAGGGGGTGAAAGGGGCGGTGAACGATAACCTCTTTTACACCATCGGTGGCGGGACGGTGATATCGCAGCCGCCCAGCAATAACAATATGGAAAAACTGGGCATGGGGATTGGCTGGAACAGCGATCTGATGTGCGGCAATTTTGACATCAATACTACTGTAAAAAATCAGCTAAACGGTGTGACCAGCGGCTTTAAGGACATGATGAGTAACGTGATCAGCAGTGCTACCGGCGCGGTAGCCAGTTTGCCTGCGATGATCATCCAGCGAGCAAATCCGGGCTTGTATGAGCTTCTGACCAATGGCGTGCTTCAGGCCAATGTCTCGTTTGATAAAGCTCAACTCAACTGCCAGAACATGTCGAAGAAAATGGCGGATTACACCATGTCCAGCCAGTGGACGCAGGCAGCGATAGGGGAAGAGTTCAAGAATATCGTCTCCACAACGCCGGATGCAGTGGCGGCGGATAACCAGCTCAAAACGTCCACCGGCAAAGAGGGTGTGAAGTGGATTGGGGGGCAAAAACGAGGTGGTAGCGGCCAGCCAGCTATTAAACCGACGCATGACCTGGCGAAAGCGGGATTCAATATCCTGAATAAACAGCCTGTCACCAGCAATGGTGGAGTCAGTGGTTCATCCTGCAACGGTTCTCTTTGTCAGAAGTACAAAACCAGTGAAGAGGCGGCGGAAGCGGTCGTTAAAGTGCTGGGCGACAGGGCCATTCGGACCTGTTCTGAAGCCAGCGAGTGCAGCAGCGGGGGGCTGGAGAACGAACCAGGTGCATCCAGCGCTGGAGTCGGTTTTTCACCGATGCTGGAAGAGACCACAAAGGAGAACATGGAGGCGCTGGTGAAACTTGTTAACGGCAGTCTGGAACCCAATGCCACCAATCTGGCAACCCTGAAAACAGGCGATCTGGCCGTTTCCCGGGGCGTGATTCAAGCGCTGAAGGATGATCCGGATAATGTCGCTCTGGTACAGCGTCTTGCCAGCGAACTGGCTATGTCAGAGACCATCACCACGGCGCTCGGGATGCGCCGGATGCTAATGGCCGGACAATCGGAACCCAATGCCGCTGACCAGACCATGGCGCTGGATGAATCCGACCGTCGTCTGGAATTTCTCGACCGGGAACTGCTGGCGCTGAAAAATGAGATGGAGATCCGCAAGGAGATCAGCAACAACTCCATTCTGATGGCGCTAACCCGACAGGAAAGCCGTGAAGCCGATCATGGCCTGCGTCAGTCAACGCAACAGAATGATGATGCCGTACAGAATCTCAATGAAAAGGTGGGGGATTGAGATGGATATGATTCATAAACCGCGCTGGCAGCGAATTTTGCGGGGTGTTCTGAGCTGCCTTGCCGCCATACTGGCGCTGGGAGGCTTCAGTTTCATCCTTCTGCACTTTGTCGGCAGTGAGGCAGAACTCCGGGCGTGGCTACTCCAGATAAAAACGCCCCTCCTGATCTGGCGTCTGGTGCTGTATACGATTATCGCGTTTTTCTGGCTGCACCGTGTCCGGGGCTATCTGTTGCGTCACTGTACCCGGCGCTTTCAGGTATACCGGCTGGAAATCATGACGGTGTGCCTGTTTGTGATGATTGAAATCACCTGCTCGCGCTGGGGGATGTGATGACGGCTGACAGTTATCTGGAAATGGTGCTGGTTCTGATGGGCTGGCTGATTAACAACGCGCTGTGGACGATTATTACCACCACCGGAATTTTTGCCATTCCGCTGGCGTTCAAAATCGCCGGTGTCTGGCTGAAGGTTCGGGAAGAGGGGGACGACGAAGGTAACAAAGGGGCGCTGGCATTACCGCGTATGGAGCATGTTATCTATATCGCGTTTGTGGTGATCATGTTCTGTGCGATGCCAATACAGGATGTTGATATCTCGACGATGAAGTTTGATCGCACCCGTTCTTCCCAGTGTGGTGTGAACGTACCTAAGCCGGATGAGTCTGGCTATGGGCCACTGATTGCCGAGCTGAACGGTCAGACAGCGAAAATCCCGGCATGGTGGTATCTGGTGCATTCGTTATCGAAAGGGGTGACGCACGCCGCGATAGCCTCTATTCCCTGCGGTAATGACTTTCGGATGCTGCGATTTGAAGTGCAACATACGAAGCTGATTGATCCGATTATTCGCCAGGAGGTTCAGGAGTTTGCCAGCCAGTGCTATGCGAAGTCGTATTACAAACTGAAGAACGTGAATTCAGGGCTGTCAGCGGAGACAGTAGATTCCGTTGGCTGGATTGGTTCGGATTATTTTCTCAATACTGGCGGCTATTACGACTATTACACGTCGACGATGCCCCGGGCGGCGTGGCCTTATAGCGAAAGCCGGGACAGTGGTTATCCAAATGTTGGCCGTGGTGGTTATCCGACCTGTAAAGACTGGTGGAGTGCATCAGGGAAAGGGCTACAAAGCCGTCTGCTGAAAAACTTCGATACCCGAACGATCAATATGATGAAGGCAAAATCCCCCAATAACTGGGAAGAAAGCCTGCTGCGCTGGCTGGTCAGCCCCCAGAATACCCAGCTATCCGGTGGAGGAGATACCTACATGATGGGCAATCAGCAGGGGCAGGGAACGGGTATCGATACGGGTATCAAACAGTTCCTGAGTGGGCTGGGAGCGCTGTCAGCACAGACTACTCAGCTACCGGCATTTGATGCCCTGCGGCAGGCACTGCCGATGGTTCATGCCGTTTTGCTGATGGCTATCGTGGTGTGTATCCCACTGATCATGTTGTTCGGGGCTTACGATCCCAAAGTGGTAGTCACCATTACTTTTGCGATGTTTGCGCTGATATTCGTCCCGTTCTGGTGGGAGCTTGGCGGCTGGCTGGATGACAAGCTCATTGAGCTGATGTACGCCAGCTACAAGGGGTACACGAACAGCTTTAATAACTGGCTTGCCAGTACCGGCTCGGATGGCTGGATAATGAATCTGGTGCTGGGGGCGATGTATGTAGTGCTGCCTATGTTTTGGTTTGGGGCGGTGAGCTGGAGTGGAGTGAATATAGGACAGGCTTTGTCTTCGGGGGTTGATAAGGCTAGTCAAGGATCACAGCAAGCTGGGGCTAAAGGGCCCGGCGTCGCTGGTGAGGTCGTTAAAACAGTAGCCACAAAAGGGGCATCTAAAGCGAAAAAATAATCCCCAAAAGCAGGCAATAGAAAAAAACTTATTGCCTGCTTCTATAAATCATCATCAGAATATATTCTTTGGTTATTCTCTCCGTAGTTACCGTAGCCGCTATGTCCATTTCTGTAGCCTGCATGTTGTTCTTCATCGTCGGTTGAAGTAACAGCTTTACTTCCGGCTACAGCGAGAATGATCGAGAAGATCATTTTTATAGCCTCAACTAAGCCATTGAAGATCATTGCCCATACATCTGATTGAGGTGATGCTTTATCGCTATCTTTCATTGTTAGCTCCTCTTAATAAGAGAACCCTAGCATATTAGCAAGGCCAGTCAAAATAAAATGCCAGCATTTTACCTGAGAAGATACGATAGGTCATTTGGCATCATTCATATGAATAAAATATTTATTTTCATATAGTTGATGAATGTTTTCATCATCGAGTATATAATTTATTAGATTATATGTGAGGGTGATTTAATAATGATATATTACGGAAAGGTAGTCAAATATTTCTCTAAAGGCTATGGCTTTATTGAAGGTATTCCATTTACGACAAGTAACTTTACCCAACGTAACCTTGAGGTGTTTTTTCATATTAGTGATATTAAAAATGAAGATGCCATTTCTCTAATTAAAAACAATAATCACGATGATTTTTATTTTTGGTATTCAATTAAAAAGACGGAGAAAGGGGGTTCAGTTAAAAATATATGGGGTTCTTATGCTGATATTCCTGATGAGGAAATAGTCCCTTTGCTGAAAGGGATTGAGTTCCATTCTGAGAAGTATGGGTCAAAATATGGGCTGTGTTTATTAGAGGCAAAACAAGTAATGCATTACATTGAGATTTTCAAGAATGAAAAATGTTCTGAACAAAAACATGTCAATGATTATATAGATCGTAATGGCTTGTGGGGGCAATTTAATAAAATGGCTAGTTATAATGACCACGGTGAGCATAAAAATATATCGGGAATCACTCCAATATTTTATGGGATCGTTGGTCAAATTTTAAATATGAAGAAAGGTAATGGGAATTCATTGACCGCATACAGGAAAAGATCTGAATAATCCTAGTGTATTAATGTAAATATTATATTGATAATTATTTTGGGATAATATAACCTGCTCACGTTACACCGTTGTCTCCGACAACAGCCAATGCTTCAGCGCAATCGGAACTGCGCCAGCGATTTGAGAGAAGCGCCTTCGGGTGATCGTAAGCCAATATCATAGGGAAAGAAGCGCGGCCTGAGACTGATGCCTTCGGGTGGCCGCAGCCAAAATCGTCGCAATCTGAGAGACGAAGCCTTTGGGCGATAACACCGTTTAACCTTTGAGAACGGTGATCGCAAACGCGATAAAGGTACACTTCAACGCAGGGCAACAACGTCTGCCCGACATCCTTAAAGCTGTTTTCCTTTGGACTTACGTCCAGCTTATCCCGGCAACATTTGCGGCTCGTAGCTATGCCAATTGGAACATTTGGCATCTGCAAGAGCAGCATTTGGCGATGGGATATGCGCAGCGTCACTTGTGTAAGAGCGGTAGCGATACCAAGTGACGCTGCGCGAAAGGGCACCGTCTTAGCAGACGGAATGCGGTCTTTCAGCACTCTGTACAGTCTGACGCACATGTAGTCACGGTGTTCAGACTGGGGAAATAGCATCTTTAAGCACACTTTTTAACCATAACGTCTTATCACGGAACGTATCCATTCACGGAGAAACCATGAGAGCAGGCGTATCAACTTCAGGAGAAAATTCGACTCGGTATCGATGGCAATGTCAGTGAAAGCTGACGTATGGAGGTAGTCTGACTAACGTCAGGACGGCATACGCCGCGAACAGCTCTGCGAGCTGGGGAACCTCGTAAAAACTCAACATGTTGTCACCCCGATGCACAGATATCAGACGAGACGCAGGAAGCGCAAAACCTAACCGTGCCGTCGGGGCCAGATGTATCACTCATGTTCTGTATGAAAATTCAGAATATAGATCGCGCTCGTTTCCATATTTCTGGAGAAGAGCTTGATCTGTATTTCTTTGTGAAAGGGGACTGGTATGTCGAAATTAAGTAAGCAGCTGGTTACACTGGCAAGGCAGGGAGGTGGTGGGTTCAAGACTATCGCGGATCGTTCAAAGATCGCCTCCCGTGTGGCGGAGAGAATAGCTAAATTAAATATTCAGATTCGGGATGTGAAGCATATAAAAACCCATCATATTGAGCTGTATGTCAGGAGTCGTCAGGCTGAAGGGATATCTAAAAGAACAATGCAGAATGAGATGGCTGCAATAAGAAATATTTTGACCGTTGCCGGTCGGACAAAACTTGCAGATCCTGCTCATGAAAAATTAAGTAATTCAGCTCTCGGATTAGCAGATGCCAGTCGTGACGGTACTAAAGTCGCAATTAATAGCGAACGCTATCTCGCAGCGTTCGCTTATTCAGAGAAACAAGACGTTGGCGTAGCAGCTGCAATGCAGGTTGCTCGTTGTTTTGGCCTGAGGACAGAAGAAGCGGTGCAATCTGTGAAATCATTAAAAACCTGGCAACGTGCATTATCGCGTGGTGATGATCGTGTCAGGATCGTATTTGGTACAAAAGGAGGACGGCCAAGAGATACGACGGTTATAGAGCGCGATAAAATGCTAAGTGCTGTTAATCATGCTTTGAAAATCGCTGCCGAACAGAATGGTAAGTTGGTTGATAAACCGGATCTGAAATCAGCGATTGATCGCTATCGAAATATTGTCAGAGATGCGGGATTAGTGGGGAAATATGCGCCTCATAGTCTGCGATATGCCTGGGCAGGTGAAGCAATGGAATATCATAAAAGTAAAGGTATGAGTGACGATGAGGCAAAAGCAATGGTGTCTATGGATCTGGGACATGGTGATGGTCGAGGACGTTATATTGAGCGTGTCTATAATAAATCTGATATCGAGGAATAATTAAACCTGCTTGCCTCTGTGGAATATAAACGATAGCATTTAAATGTTAACCCGTTGTCTTCGACAACAGCCAATGTCCCGGTAATCTGAGAGGGACGCCTTCGGGTGATTACCAGCCAAAATCGTCATAACCTGAGAGACGATGCCTTCGGGCGGTAACGTTGTTTAGCCTTTGAAAACAGCAGTCGCTTTCGCGATGAAGGTACACTTCTGACCACAGCGGATTCTTCGCTATCAATATTGTCACTCACCCTAAGGGAACACGCTTCCCGCAGGGGATCGGTGTTCCCTTTTTTATGTAAGGAATACACCGATGACTAATCGCTTATCTCTGGCATTTATGCCTGTTTCTATCACGCTTCCGGCTTGGGAACATGCCGTTGAAGTATTTGATTTCTCCCAGTGGGAACGTCGGCAATTTGCGCTGATCAAAGCCGCGCAAGATGCCTGGAACCATCGTTCAGATCCTGATACTCAGCAGGTGACATTTTCGCTGACGTTGTTTGTTCGTCTGGGAGGTGAAACTACCGAACGGACGCAAAACTTTGTCGCCAGATATGTTGACGATGCACTGGTTGTAACCCTGGGAGAATGAGAGATGAAAATTCAGCTTGAACTGACTGATGACGAAGCGCTGGCATTGTCGCATTTGACTCAAAGTCTGACATGGAACACGATGCGTGATTTTGTCATGACTAACAGCGAATGCGATGAAATGCTTGATGCGGTCCAGAAATTAGAAAGAACGTTGACGGAACACGGCTTCAGGCACCAGTACGGCTGTCTCGCTTAAACCTTAGCTTGACCCTTGCGGGGATTGATTTCCCGTCAGGGAGCGATCCCTGCTTTTATTCACAGGGATATCAGTATGACATCGAAATACACTTATCTTCCGGTTGCGGATTATCGCAATACGACTGAGCGATTATTCCGTCAGGCGATTGTTCATTACAGTGCCTGCGTGGGGAATGATGAACGAGCTTCCTGGCGTAGTCAGTCCATTATGGCGCTGGAAATAACAGCGGATATCAACTGTAAGCGTGCAACTGAACGTGACCGGCAAAATTTCCTTTCTGCCAGGAAGCGTTTGCAGGAACGTGTTAACAGCGTGCTGGCTTCCGGGGAGGTATGTCATGGATAACGTAACGATGATTGACATGCAGCCCGTTCCCTTTGGCCTGGTTCTTCTGAAATATCTGCACACTCCACGTCGCGTGGCTCCGTTTTTAGCGTGGGCTAAGCGTCTGGGTGATGATTATGAAGAAACCAGCCGGTGGGAAGCTCGGGTGTTATCAAACGACGGATTCTATCTTGTCCCCAACTCCCGTCTGATTTATGGCGTAAGCGTGGCTGGGAATGGCTATGAAGGCACCATGACGGCAGAGGCTTTTGGCATCACGCTGTCTTTGTTTGCCCTCGGACAGATTGCGAATACGACTGAAGATGACAGCGATATCCTGCTCTATCACGCGTTACGTGATTACGCATTGGATCACTCTGAATCGGTCGAGATTATGGCCGCGATAGACTGATTTTTTACGATGGACTGACTTTTCACTTTAACCCGGTATAAGGAACAAGAATATGGAAATCACGGCTGATCAGTTTGTGACTTGCCGTAGCAGGAGAGTGCTGACGGATGACGGACAGCAGGGGATGGACGGTAAACCCGGTATTGGGTCTTCTACAGAGAAGACTCAAGGGTTGGTAGCAGCGGTGATTTATGCTAACTGCGCAGACCTTAACAACCAACAGCTTGATGAGATTATCGAGTGGGTTCGTCTCTATAAGTACTGACTAGCGCAGAAACTCCAGGTTTCGATCCTTCAAATGACGAGGGATTGCTAGCTATAGCTACAATGCACTGACTTTTTACTTTAACCCAAACGGGGATTGTTCCCCGTTTGGGAGCCATCCCCGTTTTTTTATTGACGGGAATGGCATATGACGAAGAAAACTACCAACCGCAAATCAGCCCCACGGCAGGATTTGTTCCAGACCGTTACCGATAAGATTATTACGGCGCTGGAGAACGGGATTACACCCTGGCGTAAAGCATGGCAAACCGGAAAAGAGGGTTTACCTGCTAATGCCATAACTGGCCGGAACTACAGCGGTATTAACGTGATGCTGTTATGGATCGATGCTGCCGATAAGGGATTTCATTCCAATCGCTGGCTGACCTTCAAACAAGCGCTGGATGCCGGTGGTAATGTCCGGAAAGGTGAAAAATCGACGCTTGTAACGCTGTTTAAACCGTTCCAAAAGGAGGCAACGGATAACAGCGGCCAGCCGGTGTTTGATGATAACGGCGAGGTGGTCATGCGGGATCGCTGTTTTATGACCAGCTTCCACCTCTTCAACGTTGAGCAGTGTGAAAACCTGCCCGACAACCTTTACCCGGAAATACCGGTTTTACCCGACGTGGAACGTATTGCTCGGGCAGAACAGATCGCAACTTGTAGCGGCGTACCTGTGATACATCGTTATCAGGACCGTGAATATTACCGCCCGGGAGTTGACCACATTATGATGCCGGAAGCCGCTCAGTTTGATTCGGCGGAAGACTACTACAGTACGCTGTTGCATGAACTGGTGCATTCCACCGGCCATGCTTCGCGACTGGCGCGTGAAGGCATTGTTTCCACTTCGAAGAAGTTCGGCGATCCTGTTTATGGGTTTGAAGAGCTGATAGCGGAGATGGGAGCGGCCTTTTTGTGTGCGGAACTTGGCATTTATGGCGACTTGCAACATGAGAGCTATATCGCGTCGTGGCTGCAAACGCTGAAGGAAGACAATCGTGCTGTATTTCGTGCAGCTCGCTTTGCCCGGGAAGCATTTGAATACCTGGTGCTGCGTGAGCAGGCGCTGGCAGCGTAACTAATTTTACCAACGTTGATTTAATCAACCCGTCACCTCTCAGGGGAAACCTTCCCCTGAGGGATGTTTCCCTTTTAACTTCGGGAAATATCCTTATGGAAAACCACTATTCGCATATCGCGGAATTTATCTCTTTGTTTAACCAGACTGCACGTTACCACCGTCGGTATGAAGTCTTTCGGGATTTTGTGCAGATGGCTGTATGTGCATTGCACAATGGTATTGTTCATTCTCCGGAACTGGAAAATGAGTATCTGTCGATTGTTAAACGCTACCAGCGTGAAGATGTTGAGCGATTGTCGCAATTGCTGGGGATACTGGTACTTGGGTTATCGGTCACCCCGGGTGATTTTCTTGGCCGGGTATTTATGACGCTGGAATTGGGGGGGTCACAACGGGGACAGTTTTTCACTCCATACGACGTATCCCAGATGATGGCGAAAATGACGTTAACCGGCATTGATAAAGTGATGGCGGGAAAACCGTTTATTACAGTCAGTGAGCCTACATGTGGGGCCGGTGGGATGGTTATTGCGCTGGCGGAAGAGTTTGTTGCTGCGGGATACCATCTTCAGAGGCAGTTCTTCGTAGTTTGTGTGGATGTCGATCCTGTCGCTGCTGCGATGTGCTTCATCCAGTTAACTCTGTTGGGGATACCGGCTGAAGTTATTACCGGTAATTCGTTGACGCTTCAGCATAGGCGGGCACTGAGAACCGCAGCGTACTGGCTGAATGGCTGGCAGAACCGTTTGCAGGACAGTTAAATGGACATACTAAAATGTAATACCTCGTCGGTGGCTGTTGATTTGCATAAACTGGCGCTGCTACTTGATAAGATACGCGACGACGTGTGTGATGGCACTGACGGCGATAGCTCTGCTATGGAACGTGCACTTTGCATGTTGGCTGACGTTTCGTCACATCTGAGAGGCATACACTATTACGCCAGTTATGATTTCGATATCAGCGTGTAGAACCAACTGGCTACTTTTTATCTGAAATGCTCCTGCGGGGGCATTTTCTTGTCTGCTTTCATTAATGTGCTCCGGTATTCCAAGGCACCATGTGGGAAACTGAACCCATAGTGATATTACGGTAAATAGCTATCGGTCTATGTAAAAAAGCCCCGTAGGGCTTATTCTACAATTAGCGGGAGGCTGCTTTTATCCCGGCTTTGATGCCTTCTCTATAAGGCGTGCTGCCCAGTGGAGTCAGAGGGGCTAGAGGACATAATGGAACCAGAACCATGTCTCCCATGATGGCTTTATACCCTTCTCTGAACCCATCAGCAAAAGTGCTGTGCCTGTCTTTTTCTTTGCTCATTTAAATCTATCCTTATCTCGTCAGGCTATTTTCTTGGTTTCCCAGCGTCTGAACGTTTTTTACGCACAGTGCCATCGTTGTTTCTGTCTCGTGGTTGTGTGCCTCCGCCAGGCTTGGGTACAACAACTCCGTCGTTCAGTGGTCTTCTGTCTGCCATTTCTGCAATCCTTAATGGTTCGAATCTGAGGATAATCCCCCATATTCATATGGTTGTTTTGAGTGTTATTTTCAAGCACTGAAACGTTTTTTTACTGAGTTGTGCGCAGGAACTACTGTAGGGCTGTTCAAGTCATTCGGCATCAGTAAATCCATTCTGAGCAGTCACAGCAAAACGGAACTCAACTTCAGCTTTTTACTGGTTAGTGATAAAGATTCTCACGTCACGCAGCATGTCTTTATGTCGTTGAAATACAAGTATCTTTAATGAATGTGAGTATAATGATACTGTATCAAAGGTTCTTCGAAATTTATCTCGACATAGAGGTTACATGAACGGATTATATGATATATATGAAAAAGTTTATTTTAAATCATTAGATGACCGGGAGAGGGTTGTTAGTCGGGCTCAGCTGAATTTTACTATCTATGCTGGTATGCTTACCTTACTCTTCTATATGTTACGTATGATTGATTATGATAGCAATGTTGTCTTTTTAGTTATGTTCTTTTTCTTGTCTGGATTGTCCGGTATTCTTCTTTCTATCTCAACATATTATACATGGATTGCGTTGAGTGAAGGATATAAGTATAAATATCTGCCTAAATGCTTGAGTGTATCAAAATATAGAAAGGAACTGATAAGTTATATACAGCAAGTTGAATTGTATAATTTAAACGCCACTGATAAAATGTATTGTCCAAATGTCAACGAAGACATAAAAGAGCATCTCTTCTACCAATTAGAGGAATGCGTTGATAATAATAATGAAATCAACAATAATAGAATGCAAACAATTCGATATTCAATGCTATGGCTATGGTCTGGCATTATGTTTTTTTTAGTTGCATCTCTATTATTCGCAGCAGCAGATTTAGATGTTTCCTCACCAAGAAAAGATACCTTGATCCGTGATACGCAAGTTTCATTGCAATTGAATAAAATTTCCGCTAATTTAAATCATTTAGGAGAGATCATAATGGCAAATGGCGACAAAAATCAGGCCCCAAGGCAGCCTCAGCCTGCAAATTCTGGTGCTGCAAGCAAACCAGTGCCACCTGTCTTCCCTCGGGCTCAGGTTGTAACTGAAAGTTATAAAGAAAAACCAAAACCAGAGCCAAGAAAATAATAACTGAGAAGAAGAGCTTATTTCGGCTCTTCTTTTTACGGATAACAGCGGCCAGCCGGTGTTCGATGAGAACTGCGAAGTGATAATGCAGGCTCGCTGTTTTATGACTGGCCTCCACTTCTTCAACATCGAGCAGTGTGAAAACCTGCCTGATAATCTTTAGTTTGAAATCGAATTATGAGTTGTTGATTGCCCAATAGGAACTAGCGTTTAACGTAGCGGAATTTCCACCTTACAGGTTCCCGCTATGTTAAATCTGAAATCTTTTTTGCGTCCGGGGCGTCCGCGCCAGGATGCTCTCCCGACCTCTGAAGTAATAAAACCCTCTTTGCCCCTAGGTTACTTCCAGCCCATGAAAGCCAGTGAACTATTGACGACAACCCGCCGTCAGCAGTGGCTGCAATCGCTCTGGGATTACTCGTCCCTGCCGAAAGACATGTATCACCAGTATTATCTTGCGCCGCTGGAGCATTGCGTGGCGTTGACGCAGCAATTTCCTCTTACGGAAAGTGGGCCGTATGCCCGTCCCGGGGGGATGGCTGACTATATGCTGGAAACGGTGTCGTATGCGGCACGATTGTCGAAAAGCTACATGTTGCCGGTTGGCGCTCCGCCTGAAGAACAGGCGGCGCAAAGCGCGGCCTGGAATGCTGTGGTGGTCTATGCGGCAATGCTGTCTTCGCTTGAATATCTTTGTCACCTCCATGTCGAGCTGGAGAACGGTAAAAGCTGGTTTCCACTACAGGATGCTCCACCGGGAGCTTATCGTTTTCGCTTTGTTCGCGAGGTGTCTCCGGAGCGGTTGCAAAGTTTTGGTGCGATGTTGGCGTGGAAGATAATTCCTCCTGAAGCAATTGGCTGGCTGAGTAGCTGGCCGGAAGCTATTAAGACCTTGTCTACATATCTGACCGGTTTTCGGGCGCAGTCGGGCGTGGTCAATGCCATTGTGTCTGAGGCTATTCGCCTCACTGCAGGCGCACCGGAAGGCGAGCAACCGGCTGTTTCGGCGATGATTATTCCAGTTCAGGATGAATCATTGCAGGGTGACACGTTGCTGTCCGGATTAGCTGATGGTGTGCCGGAGCTGGTTGTGTCGTATTCCGAAGAGGAAATCCTTCCGGTAGCGGAACCTGCTCCTGTGTCGGATGCAGAGCCGATATTCTCGGATGAGCAGGAAGGGCCGGATGATACTGATGCGTTGCTGGCAATGATGGGTTTCGCTAGCGCTGATGAAGCAGAAATCGGAGAAATCACGCTATCCGCCGAGTTGAACGATCCCGGAGAGGCATTCTGGCAATGGCTGGTCACAGGATGCCGCTCAGGAAGTCTGATTCCGAACAAACCTGACGGGCGGATTCATCTGGTCGCTGGTTACGTGTTTCTGCGTGCGCCAGGGATTTTTCACCAGTATATGACAGAGACGAATGCGCCGGGAGAGGATAAGGCCCGGCTTCAGAAAGCATTTGAGCGGCTGGGTCATCACCGGCAGGACAATGGCACGATGTATACCTGTCAGCTGTATCAGAATGAACAGCGGGAAGGGCGCTTCCAAAAACTGAGCGGCTATCTGGTACTTGCCAGTAAAGTGTACGGCAGTGATAACAATCCAACGGACAACCCGTTATTGATTGTTATATAAGGATATTCTTATGAATGTTTGTACATTTGGGACGTTAACTGAACACTACTTTTACAGCAAATCATTACGACCAGCGACTGAGTGGAGTTACCAGAAAGTGGTTCGCTCGTTTGAAGGCTTTACACCGCATAACCCTGCAAATATCGATCATCTTACGGTGCTGAAATGGCGGCATCGGGTACTGAATGACCAAAACTGTGCCACCCGGACGTGGAATAACAAAGTTGCCCATATGAGGGCGCTGTTCAATTTTGGTATTAAGCTGGGATTATTACCACAGGCTGAGAATCCATTTAACGGCGCGGTGGTTCGTCCCGGAACGAAAAAGAAGAAGACGCTGACGCAGACGCAAATGGATGCGATGTACCGTCTGATGGAGCGGCATCTGGAAACTGAGGGAAGGAAAGGGAACAGCAGCATGTTCAATGGTCGCAGAAATGCACTACGCCCGGTGTGGTTCTGGCTGACGGTAATGAATGTTTTTCGCTATACGGCTATCCGGCAAAACCAGCTCCTGCATATCCGGCTCGGCGATATCAATCTTGAGGAACGGTGGATTGATTTGAATATTGAAGGGGCTAAAAACCATCGGGAGCATCGCGTTCCGATTGTTTCGGCGCTGTATCCGTCGCTGGAGTTACTGGTTCTCAGAGCAGGCGAAGTTGGCATGGAACTGGATGACCAGCTATTTAACGTGGGATGGTTCGACCTGGTCAGAAAGAAAAAATACCCTGAGGTGATGAACGAATATCCGTTACGGGCGTTCTTTAAGCGTTTGTCCCGGGAATGCAAATTCACGATATCCCCGCATCGGTTCCGTCATACGGTGGCAACGCACATGATGAAATCACCGGAGCGTAATTTATATGTGGTCAAGAAACTCCTGGGCCACGTCAGTATTACATCGACGCTGGAATACATTGATGAGAATGTTGATAGCTTGCGGAATATACTGGAAACGGAGTTGATGTAGCGACCCGATGAATGTGGCACTGACACAATTTGACATTCGCAACGAAGATCTGTAAAGATCACGCACGAAAAAATAGACTTGCGCAAACAAGTCTGTTTATCAAGAGCCTTTTTTCAACCACAAGTAACAGCGTTACGTCGTGTTTTTACTGGCTCGCCTTCGTGTCCGTCAGGATTGCATCGTGCAAATCTGACCAACCGGCTTTGAATAGTGGTGCCCGGACTCGGAATCGAACCAAGGACACGGGGATTTTCAATCCCCTGCTCTACCGACTGAGCTATCCGGGCAACGGGGCGCATTAAACCGTAATCTGCACATCTCGTCAACCTAATTTCAGTAAAAGCGATTCAACTGCTTAAGATTGCGGCAAATCGCTTCTTTTCTGTGTTTCTGTCAGGTCAGTGCACCACCCTGGCGGCAGCGGGCGAAGCGCAGGATATCTTCCGCCAGCCGATGTGCGGTGTCGACATCCGCCTGGCTACGATTCACCAGCATTCGGCTTAAACAGCCTTCCAGCACCAGTTCCATCTGCTTTGCTACCATCGCCGGATCGTCAACTTCCAGCGTGGTTAACAGTTCGTGGGTGAAATCGTAGGCCGCGCTTTTTTGCTGATCGGCCAGTTGATGAATAGGGTGGCCAGGATCGGGATAAAACGTACAGGCAGCGATAAACAGACAGCCCGGATAGCGGTTGTTTTTAACGCACTCCGATAACGCCTGATAACGTGCCAGCAACTTTTGTTCGGCGGTTTGCGTTTCGTCCAGCATCAGCTGACGACGCCAGACATCTATCTGTTGGCTAAGATAACGCAGCGCATCGTAGAGGATTGCCTCTTTGTCTGGCCAGAAGCGGCGTAGCTCGTCCAGTGGATAATCCACACGTTCAGCAACCATCTCCAGCGTGGTGTTGGCAATCCCTTGTAATTCTAATAATTTCAGGGCTTCTCCCAGTACATCTTCACGTTGCACGCTATTTTCCTCCGTCTTTCCCACTGCAAGTGTCGTTCACGGTTGGCGATCGCGCAAATGTGCGCTGAAGGTTTCAGCATCCATAAAGCCCGTGACGCGTGCTTGTGGATGCTCCTGGCCTTGTCCGTCAAAAAAGAGAATTGTCGGTAGGCCAAGGACATTAAGATGCTTTAACAGCGCCACATCTTGTGCGTCGTTGGCAGTGACGTTGGCCTGAAGTAAGACCGTATCTGCTAACGCTTTTTGCACCTGCGGGTCGCTGAAGGTGTATTTCTCAAACTCTTTACAGGCGACGCACCAGTCGGCATAGAGATCTAACATCACTGGTTTGCCTTTGGCTTCAACGAGCGCCTGATTTAACTCATCTACTGTTTTGATTTGTGTAAAGTTGAGATGCGTCTGAGTTTGCGCGGTATGTGTTGCACCAAATGCCCAATCCTGAAGTGGGCGCACGCTAACCAATGCCGCTGCCAGCAGGATTATTTGCACCACGCGCATCCAGCCGCGTTTGGCCTGTAGGCTGGTGATAAAGGCCCAGCCAAAGAATGCGACACCAAGCGCCGACCACAAGCGTAATCCCCATATATCACCAATCACTCGCTCCAGCAGGAAGACCGGCAGTGCGAGGATCACAAAACCAAACGCGGTTTTGACTTGTTCCATCCACGGGCCGCTTTTCGGCAGCAAGCGGTTACCAAAGACGGTAATTAGCATCAGCGGCAGGCCCATGCCCAGCGCATAAAGATAAAGCGTGCCGCCGCCCAGCCACATGTTCCCGCTTTGGGCGATATACAGCAGAATCGCGCTAAGCGGTGCAGTGGTGCATGGTGAACAGATCAGTCCGGCAATCGCCCCCATAATAAACACACCGCCAGGTGAGCCGCCCTGTTGGCGATTGCTCATCAGCGTGAGACGTGTTTGCAGCGAAGAGGGGAGTTGCAGAGTAAACAAGCCAAACATTGACATCGCCAGCAAGGTAAAGACGATGGCGAGGCCAATGAGCACGTATGGGTGCTGTAGCGCCGCCTGGAACTGTAACCCTGCGGCGGCAACCACCAGACCCAGCGCCGTGTAAGTCAGCGCCATCCCCTGCACATAAATAAAGGTCAGCAACAATGCTCTGGCAGTGGAAAGCCGCTGTTTACCGCCCATCACGATGCCAGAAATCAGTGGGTACATTGGCAGCACGCATGGCGTAAAGGCGATACCAATACCGATCAACAACGCCCAGAGCGCGGAAAAGGGCAATTGCGCGGTGGGCTGCTCTTGCTGCGGAACAGACACAGGCTGTGACGCTTCGTTGTTGGCGACCACTTCGCTTAACGGAACGGTTTTGGTTTCTGGCGGATAACAGAAACCGGCATCAGCACAGCCCTGGTAGGTGACATTTAACGTCGCTCCCGCACTCGCCTGGTTGATGGTGACGGGAAGTGTCAGCCGATCGCGGTAAATCTCGCTTTTGCCGTAAAACTCATCTTCATGCCAGACGCCTTGCGGCAGCTGCACGTCGGCAATTTTCGCGTGTTCCGGCGTAATGCGGACCTGTTTACGGTAGAGGTAGTAACCGTCTTTGATCTGCCAGGTCAGATTCAGGTCATGTTGGTTTTGCTGAAAATCAAAAGCAAAGGCTTGATCCGCGGGGACAAATTGTGAACGTCCCGGCGCGTCGAATAATCCGGCAAAAACGGAAGTGCTGCAAAGTAGCAGGATCAGCGTAAAGATGCGTTGAGCCATGAGAGGTAATCTGTGTCTCCGTGTGTAACAGGTAAAACCAGAAGTTCCGGGGTTTGATATGGATGATGAGACTTCAGGCATTCCAGCAGTGCCTGCTGGTGAGATACGGTAGTTTTTAAAATCATCTGCACTTCGTATTCTTGCTCCAGCTTACCTTCCCAGTAATAGAGAGAGGTAGCGCCGGGGATCAAGGTCGCGCAGGCCGCCAGTTTTTCCGCCAGCACTTTGGCGGCTAAATCCTGGGCTGTCGCTTCATCCGGTGCCGTACATAGCACCACGACAGACGTGGTATTCGAACTTTTTTCATCAAGCATAAACACCTCGCAAGAACAGATGGAACCGCAAGAGAGAGGTCACTATACAACGGACGGGGGAAGGATGTTAGTCGGCGGGAAAGAAAGCGGGGCGTGACGCCCCGCGATTGATCATTACAGCATGAAGCTACCCAGCACGAAGCCGAAGCAAACGGCCAGGGCAACACCCAGAGTACCCGGGATGAAGAACGGATGGTTGAAGACGAATTTACCGATACGGGTAGTACCCGTGTCATCCATCTGTACCGCAGCAACCAGCGTCGGGTAGGTCGGCAGAATGAACAGACCAGACACCGCAGCGAAAGAAGCAACAGCGGTCAGAGGAGAAACGTTCAGTGCCAGAGCCATCGGCATCAGTGCTTTTGCGGTTGCAGCCTGAGAGTACAGCAGAGCAGAAGCAAAGAAGAAGATGACGGCCAGCAGCCACGGATGACCCTGAATCACTTCACCAGCGGTATCTTTGATCCAGTCGATGTTGTTGGAAACGAAAGTATCGCCCAGCCACGCAACACCCAGGATACAAATACAGGCGCTCATACCTGCTTTGAAGGTGCTGGAGTTGAGGATGTTGTCGGTATCGACTTTACAGATAACGGTGGTCAGAGTTGCAACGCTGAGCATGATGATCAGGATTGCGTTGGTGGTGTTCATCAGCGGTTTTTCAACCAGACCCATGCTTGGGCTGTTGATGATTGCATAGATAACCACGCCAACTACGCCCAGCAGGAACAGCCAGACGGACGTTTTTGCACCGGATTTGATTTCAATCTGCTTTTCACCGCGCAGTTCAACCAGGCCCTCTTCCAGACGCTTGCGATAAATCGGATCGTCAGAGAGTTTGGAGTTGAACAGCATAGTGACCAGGAAGGACATCACCAGAACCGCCAGCAGGGTGGACGGGATGACCACGGAGAGCAGATGGAGGTAGCTGATGCCATGACCTTCCATCACGGAAGACATGTAAACCACTGCCGCTGAGATTGGCGATGCGGTGATCGCAATCTGCGCGGATACCACTGCAGTAGACAGCGGACGGCAAGGTTTAACGCCTTGTTCCTTCGCAACTTCAGCGATAACTGGCAGTGTCGCCAGAGAGATGTTGCCAGTACCAGCAAAGATTGTCAGGAAATAGGTCACGATCGGTGCGAGGATCGTGATGTATTTCGGGTTACGGCGCAGCAGCTTTTCTGTCTGATGAACCAGATAGTCCAGACCGCCAGCAACCTGCATGGCAGAAATAGCGGCGATAACCGCCATGATAATGGAAATGACATCGAACGGGATGTTACCGGGTTTAACGCCAATAGCGGCAAGAACCAGCACCCCCAATCCGCCTGCAAAACCAATACCTATTCCCCCCAATCTGGCGCCCAAGAAGATCGCCAGCAAAACTATGATGAGTTCTACAACTAGCATATTAGCCTTCCTTGTTTTTTAACAAGTTGATATTAGATTGTTATTTTTAAGTTACTGCTCACAAGAAAAAAGGCACGTCATCTGACGTGCCTTTTTTATTTGTACTACCCTGTACGATTACTGTTCGCTTTCATCAGTATAGCGTTTTGCTTTGTAAGCCGGGTGCATCAGATTCTGTACGGAGAAAATATCGTCAAGTTCCGCTTCAGTCAACAGACCGCGTTCCAGAACGACTTCACGTACACTCTTACCGGTTTCGGCACAGATTTTACCCACGATGTCACCGTTGTGGTGACCGATGAACGGGTTCAGGTAAGTAACGATACCGATAGAGTTGTAAACGTAACCTTCGCACACTTCTTTGTTAGCAGTGATGCCGTTAATGCATTTTTCCAGCAGGTTGTAGCAAGCGTTGGTCAGAATGTGAACGGATTCAAACATGGCCTGGCCAATGACCGGCTCCATAACGTTCAACTGCAGCTGACCTGCTTCTGCTGCCATGGTAACAGTGGTGTCGTTACCGATGACTTTGAAGCAGACCTGGTTAACCACTTCCGGAACAACCGGGTTTACTTTAGCTGGCATGATGGAAGAGCCTGCCTGCAGTTCCGGCAGGTTGATCTCGTTCAGGCCGGCACGTGGACCAGAAGAGAGCAAGCGCAGGTCGTTACAGATTTTGGACATCTTCACAGCCAGGCGTTTCAGCGCGCCGTGAACCATAACATAAGCGCCGCAGTCGGAGGTCGCTTCGATCAAGTCTTCAGCCGGTACGCATGGGAAGCCAGTGACTTCAGCCAGTTTTTTCACTGCCAGCGGAGAGTACTCTTTCGGCGTGTTCAGACCAGTACCGATTGCTGTTGCGCCAAGGTTAACTTCCAGCAGCAGTTCAGCGGTACGTTGGATGTTTTTCACTTCTTCTTTCAGCAGGATGCTGAAGGCGCGGAATTCCTGACCGAGGGTCATCGGTACTGCGTCCTGCAGCTGGGTACGACCCATTTTCAGGATGTCCTGGAATTCGACAGCTTTACGTTCAAAGCCTTCACGCAGTTGGTTAATCGCATCTACCAGTTTAATCAGGGAAGAGTAAACTGCGATACGGAAACCGGTCGGGTAGGCGTCGTTAGTAGACTGACATTTGTTAACATGGTCGTTCGGGTTCAGGTACTGATATTCACCTTTCTGGTGACCCATCAGTTCCAGACCGATATTGGCCAGCACTTCGTTGGTGTTCATGTTTACGGAAGTACCTGCGCCGCCCTGGTAGACGTCTACCGGGAACTGATCCATGCATTTTCCGTTGTTCAGGACTTCATCACATGCGGCAATGATGGCATTCGCTACACTTTTAGGAATGGTTTGCAGCTCTTTGTTTGCCATAGCTGCGGCTTTTTTAACCATTACCATACCGCGAACAAATTCAGGAATATCACTGATTTTGTTGTTGCTGATATAGAAGTTTTCAATCGCTCTCAGAGTGTGAACACCATAGTAGGCATCAGCTGGAACTTCCCTGGTACCCAACAGATCTTCTTCGATACGAATGTTGTTTGACATGTGAACCTTCTTTTTCAAGCTGCCAATGATTTGCTTTAAACACACAGAATATATGTGGTTTCGAATGTTTTTCGGCCGACGATTATCCCCTGCATCGACCGAATACCCGAGATCATATGCTGCTTGAGGATTTCTACCGTAACCTGGATCACTTTAAGTGTCGGTTTTTACCCCTTAATTATTAATTTGTGAAATGGATCACCGCTTTGGGATTACTACCAAAAATAGTTGCGCAAACATCTTGAAATTTTGCTAATGACCACAATATAAGCTAAACGCGATTCGCAACCCATTCAGGTAGCCGGGTTTAACCGGCTGCTATTACAGGAGAAACCTTTGCGCTGGTTACCTTTTATTGCCATTTTCCTTTATGTCTATATTGAGATTTCAATCTTTATTCAGGTTGCTCATGTATTGGGGGTATTGCTGACCCTCGTGCTGGTTATATTCACGTCAGTTATCGGTATGTCACTGGTACGTAACCAGGGCTTTAAGAATTTCGTGCTGATGCAGCAAAAAATGGCGGCGGGTGAAAACCCAGCGGCGGAGATGATTAAAAGTGTTTCGCTGATCATTGCCGGTTTGCTGCTTTTATTACCGGGCTTTTTCACCGATTTCCTCGGTTTGCTTCTTTTATTACCGCCGGTGCAAAAGCATCTGACAGTGAAGTTGATGCCTCATCTGCGTTTTTCCCGTATGCCAGGCGGTGGTTTTAACGCCGGGACCGGTGGCGGTAATACTTTTGATGGTGAGTATCAGCGAAAGGATGATGACCGCGACCGCCTTGATCATAAAGACGATCGCCAGGATTAATGTCGAAACGCCGGATTATGTGGTTATGCCATTTTCCGGCGTTTTTCGTTTTGGCAGAAACAGCCATAACCCCGCCAGCATGATCAGCGCATAGAGACTTTTCCAGCCGACCATTGCCAGTAACAGAACGCATAACAGCCCGCCAGTCACCGCCAGTAGCCGATAACGCCCTTGCAATAATTTACAGCCTGCCAGCATGCACAGCAGGTAAATCATAATAAAGATGCCGTTGGCATAAATGATGAGTGCATCCAGATTGATCTCTAAGGCATGAATTACCAACGTGCTCACCACGCAGCAGCCGAGCACCGCATTGAGGGCATTATTCGGGATATGGCGAGAAGAGAGGCGTGCCAGGTAGTGGTCAGGATTATGTTGTGCCTGCGACCAGACCAGGCGGGCGAAACTCTGTATATAAATGTTGAGGCTGGCAAAGCAGGCCAGATAGCCAATCACGCAGGCAATCCATAACGCTCCTACACCGAACAACTGCACTACAATTTTTGGAAGCGATGCTGCTGCCGCCATTTTTTCACCATAGGCGTCGAAGTGTAAGACGACTACCGTACAGCCCCAGTAGACTAATCCTGCCAGCAGCAGACCAATCATCAAAGCACGAGGAAAATCACGCTCTGGATTTTTAAACTCCGAGGCGAGATGGGCAAATGCTTCCAGACCGACAAAGCACCAGAACATCACTGATAACGCAGCAAATAACCCGGTAAGTTCGATATTACCAGGTGCAGGGAAGGGGATATTCGCAGGTTTGATATCGCCCGCCCACCAGATAGCGACAATCAGCGCGACGATAAGTCCGGCAATAACTGTTTGTAGATTAGCACTGGAACTGGCACCGCGAGTACCGATATACCACACCAGCGCCAGCGTACCGAGTTCTGCCAACAACAGTTGCCCGCTATGCCAGCCAAACATTGCCTGGCCGAATCCGGCAGCAATTTGTAGCGCGGCAGGCAAACCCACGGGAATGACCGATAAAAACAACCAGCCGGTGACTCGCTCAAGCCGCGAACCAAACGCCATACCGACGAAGTGCGCGACGCCGCCTGCGCTGGGATAGTGGCGACCCAGAATCGCAAACACAATCGCAATCGGGAACACTAAGATAATTAAAACGGGCCACGCCCACAGGCTGTTATTGCCTGCTACTAGCGCAGCTAACGCAGGAACGGCAAACACGCCAGTGCCTAATAATGACGTCGATAGCAGGCCGATGCCCTGGGCCAGCCCCAGTTCTTGTTTGAGTCCACTCATGGGTTGATGTCCGATTGCGCCCAAATTTTGGGCAACTGCGTAGATTTTCGATGGTAGCACAATCAGATTCGCTTATGACGGTGATGAAGAAATAGCGATGAAATGTGAGGTGAATCAGGGTTTTCACCCGATTTTGTGCTGATCAGAATTTTTTTTCTTTTTCCCCCTTGAAGGGGCGAAGCCTCATCCCCATTTCTCTGGTCACCAGCCGGGAAACCACGTAAGCTCCGGCGTCACCCATAATAGATACGGACTTTCTCAAAGGAGAGTTATCAATGAATATTCGTCCATTGCATGATCGCGTGATCGTCAAGCGTAAAGAAGTTGAAACTAAATCTGCTGGCGGCATCGTTCTGACCGGCTCTGCAGCGGCTAAATCCACCCGCGGCGAAGTGCTGGCTGTCGGCAATGGCCGTATCCTTGAAAATGGCGAAGTGAAGCCGCTGGATGTGAAAGTTGGCGACATCGTTATTTTCAACGATGGCTACGGTGTGAAATCTGAGAAGATCGACAATGAAGAAGTGTTGATCATGTCCGAAAGCGACATTCTGGCAATTGTTGAAGCGTAATCCGCGCACGACACTGAACATACGAATTTAAGGAATAAAGATAATGGCAGCTAAAGACGTAAAATTCGGTAACGACGCTCGTGTGAAAATGCTGCGCGGCGTAAACGTACTGGCAGATGCAGTGAAAGTTACCCTCGGTCCGAAAGGCCGTAACGTAGTTCTGGATAAATCTTTCGGTGCACCGACCATCACCAAAGATGGTGTTTCCGTTGCTCGTGAAATCGAACTGGAAGACAAGTTCGAAAACATGGGGGCGCAGATGGTGAAAGAAGTTGCCTCTAAAGCGAATGACGCTGCAGGCGACGGTACCACCACTGCAACCGTACTGGCTCAGGCTATCATCACTGAGGGTCTGAAAGCTGTTGCTGCGGGCATGAACCCGATGGACCTGAAACGTGGTATCGACAAAGCAGTTACCGCTGCAGTTGAAGAACTGAAAGCGCTGTCCGTACCGTGCTCTGACTCTAAAGCGATTGCTCAGGTTGGTACCATCTCTGCTAACTCCGACGAAACCGTAGGTAAACTGATCGCTGAAGCGATGGACAAAGTCGGTAAAGAAGGCGTTATCACCGTTGAAGACGGTACCGGTCTGCAGGACGAACTGGACGTGGTTGAAGGTATGCAGTTCGACCGTGGCTACCTGTCTCCTTACTTCATCAACAAGCCGGAAACTGGCGCAGTAGAACTGGAAAGCCCGTTCATCCTGCTGGCTGACAAGAAAATCTCCAACATCCGCGAAA
>ERZ772818.81-NODE-81-length-100243-cov-11.971643_pt1 | contig 100243 bp, 81 predicted proteins | sample MGYA00580837_ERZ772818 | MGnify/ENA primary metagenome ERZ772818 (study PRJEB29015, sample SAMEA2737671) | human gut metagenome | biome: human gut; feature: human-associated habitat; material: faeces | place: China | collected 2012 ...
ATGGATTCAGCCCTAATTTTTCAACTGCTCAAAAAATTTTTAGCGGACAGTAATAAAAAAATTTTGTAACTTTGCCCCTATCCCTGGGCTACGTTGCCTTCGGGCTACGCCCTCAGTCAACTCCGCCCAGGGATAGGACCCGGTTAGTCAACCCCACTCAGACTAAGAGTCAACCACTATACGTTAAACCAACAAACCGAGTCAACCTTTATCAGGAACGGACAGTACAATGTGCTCCATTCAGCAAAAGCAATGGAGAATGGGGCATTTTCAGTAATTTTGGTAACACTCCGATTGTTCTTGATGGCATCACCTTTTGTTGCGTGGAACAACTCTTTCAATGCTTGAAGTTTACCACTCCGGAGGCTATTATCGACATATACGGCGCCCGAGGCATGACCATCAAGCATAAGGCAAAAAAGTGGGGTAAAAGCGGAGCCGTCAGACGCGACTGGGGCAGTATTATCGTTGATGCGATGAAGTTTTGCCTTGCCCTGAAATATGAGCAGAATGAATGTTTCCGCGAAGAACTTAATCGAAGCAAAGGACTCTTCATTGTAGAGGACCAGACTACAATGCCGCGAAAATCGCCTGATACATGGGGTTGTAAACCTCAAGCTGATTCTTTCATTGGCTCCAACTTGATGGGGCGTCTTCTGATGGAACTTCGTGATTCAGAGGATTTCACATATACCGTATCGACAGAAGCAGCCAACACTGTAATACAAATTCTAAAATCGAATTCCGATGACAAACAAAAATGAAAATCCCATTGATGCCGAACATCATGAGGCAATCGCTTATACATATAATGCGATACAATCCATTCTTCAATCTAATCCGGATGTCTCTCCAGAGGAGTTTATTAAAATTCTCTCAAGCCAATTTCCTGATATTGACGCTAAAATGGCTGAGGGCTATGAAGCTGATAAAGAAGATGTGGTAACGGTTTACGCTTTCAGTAGTATTGGAAGTGATCTTATATACCTTCACACCGAAAGTGGGAAACTATGTATGTCAGATGAATTTCTGTATAGCATGGGAGGCGGTGATGAAGATGCCGACTGGGAAAGGTGGAAGTTCAAGACAGATGAACAGACCAGACAAACAGTATTTTTGCCGGCATAAGTAAACCTCACTATTAAAATAATCCTCGTCATCGACTATTAAGGTTGGTGACGAGGATTTTTCACATAGTATAATATTTGACTTTTCAATGAAGAATTTGTCAACGGACATTGGAGGATCGTAACTTTGCACTGAAATCAAATGATTCAGAATATGAAAAATTTTATATTACTGCTGGTCGTGATTATGACCACGATAACTATTTCTGCTCAAAAAGTGAATAGGTTTGGGCAAAAGGTTGTAAAAGAAATTCATATCGCCTATGTAAGTAAAAAAGGAAAAATCTTACCGCAAGAGAATGTATGATGTAGCTTCAAATATTGATATATTGAAAAATTATAATCATCTTAGGGTAGCAATATAAATTGATATTGGCGCCTATTATCATCCGTTGAGGTGAATAATCTAAATTTGCATTACAAAATCAAACCAATAGAACTTCAAGATTATGAAACGAGTTACATTAAGCAAAATCAACGAGATTTCCAGTTTTCTGAATACAATGAACGAGGCTGATAAGGCTATGCCTCTTAGATTGTGTAATACCGGCTTTGACCTATATAAGTCTCCGGGGTATAAAGAGTATCGCTCGATGACGACCGGCGAGTTTCTGGAGAAGGTTATCTCTCTTGAAAATATCCCTCGACCGGTTGAAAGTCTCGCCAAGGCTGTAATGTCCGTCATGACAAGTATGCCTCCTCAACAAAAGGTCGTAAATGCAACTCCGGTAGCTGAGACAAAGGTGTGTCATAAACCATATATGCTTCCTCAAAATACAAATGCCCCTTTTTTCGAGCAGGCAGCCGAAGTTATCGGTACTCTTATAGATGGCATGTCAACGGTCAACGATAAATACAAGAAGGCTGCACAGCGACTGTCGCTAGGATTCAATGAAGGGTTAAACGATGACCAGATTGCTGAGATTGAAAATCTCCATAGAGAACGCATCCGTCAAATCCGAACTGAATTTCAGCAAAACCTCATGAAAGGCATTGTGCCGAAAGAGATTGCAAGAGAGTATGTCATTTGTGATTCATTTTTATCATTGGCAGAGGCTACAATAAACTCCATTGTAAATCATGGAATGGAATCAGTGCGCGAACAGTTCGGAAATCTCAGCGAAAGGAAGGTGCGATATATCCTCGGCATGTTGGATCTCAAAATTGTAGAAATTGAAGGCGCAAAGTTTGTTTTGTCAGTACGTGATTCCAATGAACTGGCAAGTCTAGCTCAGAGGGTAAAGATACAACTCAAGAAGGAGTATGACTATGTTCCTATGTCTACTTTAATTCCGGACGGAAGAGCGTCAGCAGAAGTTTTCATAAAGGCTTATCTGAAATCTCAATCCCAAGTATACGAGTTCGCCGATGATGGCACCAGAGTCAGAATGTCTGGGTCAGGGCTTCAGAAAGCAGTGCGCATTGCACGAATAATCTTCGAGGCCGAAGATTGGATAGAAAAGACTGAAATAGCTCTTCGTTATCAAGAATTATATCATGAGGATATTGACAATTTGGATTCCAACTCACTGAGCAAAATGGGTTTTGCTCCTTTGGGCAACACCGGAAAGTGGAGATTTGGCTCTGCGCCAATCAATATCCAACATCTTATCCGTGGCATTATAACCCCTGAACGTCCATTGGTGACGTTTAACACAATTGTCAAGGCAGCAGAGAAACAGGGTCTCGAATATCCACTAAGCACAATCAGAACTTATATCACTGATATTGCTACTCCGGAAAACAAACAACCTGATCTGTTCTGTCTCAAAGGCTACTGCCATCTATATCCGGCCTACTCCTGGAGAAGTTATCGGAAGGAAATAGCATAAATAATAATCCCATAAATAATAATCACAATGACTTACAATTCAGAATTTGTTGATAACGTCGAATTCCTGATTATGTGCAGGAATCTCATTTCCCACAATCACAAATATGGAGGATGCTTGGTTCGGCAACAGGGATTCATCACCGCCACTTTGGAGACATACCTTGACTTCTGGTTTAATTGTTTGCCGGTCTCTACTGATAAGCAGTGCCGTCCGATTTGCGCCGTTTCCAAAGAAGGTTGCTATGTCCGCAATGACAATCATGAGTTGATCAAAGGAGAACTGAACGTGCCGGTCGAAGAAGTCGTGCGAACATTTCTTGAATGTAAGAAACGGAATAAGGCAGGACACGATAGCCCTTCATTGGGTGATGTGGTATGCCTTCTTCATGCTGCAATCGGGGATAATTCAGTTGACCGTCATGATTTGGTTGGATGGATGCAATATTTCATGCCTGCCAAGATAAGTGTTTTAGAGATAGAGAACAAGACTTTAAGAAGTGAGAACAATGATTTAAGGGCATCATTGGTGGATTCTGAGGAGAAGTCCTTAGTGGAGTTGTCACGGTACTCGGAAATATTTAGAGACCGTGAAGAGATATTCAATAGTCATATCGAAAGTTGCGATAGCAACATTGAAGGATATAAAGATTTATTATTCCGACTGAAGGCGGGACTAATTTCTAATCTTGACTGTGAGCCGGATAGGTCCATCTTGGTTAAGATGGCAAAAGATGCTATACGCTATTATAAACAATGTAAGCAAAGGATGATAAAAACCATCTATCGTGATGTGCCGACACGTTTAACTGATTTTCCTATCAGCACAATAAATCGAATATGTGGCACAAAATTGGATAACTGACAGGTGCAATGAGTAGTATGGGAAATAGATGTCCGGATTTAACACCTCGACAAGATAACCCGATTACCCAGAAATTGCATCAAGAGAGGGTCAGGTATGAGTCTGAAATAAAAGGACTGAGAAAAGAACTTAAAGAAACATATGATAAACTATACCATACTCGAAAGCGGTTGAAAGAGGAGCTTATTACAGTCCACCGGGCTGAATATGATGTGTTCTACAACAACCTGATGAACCTCAAAACTATTGAGTTGATATTGACAGAGGAATATAGTCTTCTAAAGTACAATCTGTTGAAACAGTTGCGTTCCGGAATGATTGATAATTCAACATATAGAAGACTTTTGAAAGAACCCGGAGAGAAAGCAAATCAAGCTGGAGAGAATGTGTGCAAATTTTATACGGAGGGAATAGCAAAAATATTTGGCGATGATAAAAAACTATTCAATATAAACAGCCTTGACCCATAGAAATTGTTTCCTATTTTAAGATTCCATGTTTGAACATTAGTGTCCACTAAAAAATCATAAAAGTTCTTTGAAATTATTGAAATTCAATTTGTTGCGAGCGTTTTTGATGTGCGACGATTTGAAATTAACTTTGCAGTCTGAATCAGACTGTTATGTTAAAAGACAAGTATGTTTTCGCTCAATTAGTCAAGTTCCTCGACAATGACAAGTTCCGTCATCTGGTGGATAAGTATGATGGCGACAAGTATGTTAAGAGTTATACCTGTTGGAATCAGCTGCTTACGTTGATGTTCGGACAGTTGTCAAACCGTGAAAGTCTGCGCGATCTCATCGTTGCGATGGAAGCCCATGCCGGTAAGGTCTATCACCTCGGAATCGGGAAGTCCGTGACCCGGAGCAATCTTAGCAAGGCTAACGAGCAGCGGGATTACCACATTTTTGAGGAGTTCGCCTTCTTCATGATAGCGGAAGCACGTAAGCGGCGGATTCAGAAGATCTTCGAGCTTGACGGTCATGTCTATGCCTTTGATTCAACCACCATCGACCTTTGCCTGTCGGTGTTCTAGTGGGCGAAGTTCCGCAAGCATAAGGGCGGCATCAAGATGCACACGCTTTATGACGTAGAGGCTCAAGTCCCTGCATTCGTGCATATTACTGAAGCGAAAGTCCATGACTCAAAGGCTATGCCGGAGATTCCGTATGAGAAGGGCGCGCACTATATCTTCGACCGTGGCTACAACGATTTTGGCAATCTTTACACGATAAACCGTATAGAAGCGTTCTTTGTTGTCAGGGCGAAAACCAATGTCAGATTCAAGCCCGAGACGTGGAAACGGAGACTCCCTGACAACGTTGTCTCGGATGCTATCGGCTACTTCACGGTTTATAAAAGCGCGAAGGATTACCCCGAAAAACTCCGCAAAGTGGTCTGCATCGACCCTGGGGACGGTACCAGGTACATCTTCCTGACCAACAATCTGACGGCATCAGCAGAGACAATCGCCGAGTTGTATCGCAACCGATGGAGCGTGGAGCTGTTCTTCAAATGGATCAAGCAGCATCTGCGCATCAAGAAATTCTGGGGAACATCGGAGAATGCAGTACGCATCCAAATATACTGTGCCATAATCACTTATTGCCTTGTTGCAATCGTACAGCACGACATGAAACTGGAGCGGAGCATCTACGAAGTCCTTCAGATTCTCGGAATCTCGTTGACTGACAAGACCAGTCTCAGAGACCTCTTCGACAAATCGAATTTCAAAAATGTCAAAGTTCTCTTTGATTCAAGTGAACCGAATTTATTTAATTTTTAACCCCGTCCATTTTTAGTGGACAGTAGTGATGCAAAAATAAACATTATTCTGAGTTAACGGGCCATTTTATATCGTTTTATATCGTTATTACCGCAAAAGTATGTTTTTTATGCTTTGTTTGGGAAGATATTATTTCTACGGTATATTCTAATTTCCTGATTGAATCTTCAGTGATTGTAGCCTCGTTTTCCGATTCTTAGCCAAGAAAACCATGGGGTAAAACCGTATAAAACAGCAATGGCCAAGAAAATCATTCTTTTCTTAGTCATTGCTTATCAAGTATATACGTTAAAAATCCGGCTTAATACTCGTCTTCGTTGAAGAAGAAGTCTTCTTTGGTGGGGTAGTCTGACCAGATCTCTTCGATGCTTTCGTAGCTCTCGCCTTCGTCTTCAATCTCCTGCAGGTTCTCTATCACTTCCATGGGGGCGCCGGAGCGCATGGCGTAGTCTATGAGTTCGTCTTTGGTGGCAGGCCACGGCGCATCTTCAAGCTTGGACGCAAGTTCCAATGTCCAGTACATATTATTGTTCCTTTCTGTTTACGTGTTGGTTAAAAAACGGATTTCTGTGGTTGGATCGGCGTTTTTTGAAAAAACGCTGCAAAGGTAGATAATTTTTTCAGGCTCTCAAAATTTTTTCGGGTCTATGTTGCCGTATCAGGGATTCCAGACGAGTTCCTCGGTGCAGGCTTCGTGGTTGAGGTAGCGCGAGAGGATGAAGAAGTAGTCGCTGAGGCGGTTGAAGTATTGAAGCACCAGGGGGTCTACTTTCTGGAGTGCGTCAAGGCGCAGGATCATTCTTTCGGCGCGGCGGCAAACGGTGCGACTGAGGTGTGCAAAGGCGCTTATCTGGGTGCCTCCGGGCAGTATGAAGCAGTGAATTTCGGGTGTCTGAGAGTCGAGGGTGTCGATTTGCTGTTCGAGCTCGGAGATTTGCTCTTGGCTGAGACCGCGCAGCTGAGCAGGTTTCTCTTCGGGCGAATCGGTGGCAAGGTAAGCGCCGATGTTGAAGAGGGTGTTCTGCACTTTCTGAAGCTCTGTGCGTATCTGCGGCGGACAGTCGGAATGTGTGAGTATGAGAGCCAGGGTGGCCGAGAACTCGTCAACGGTGCCGTAAGCGTCGAGGCGAGGGGAGGCTTTGGCTACGCGCTGGCCTCCTACAAGGGATGTGGTGCCGGCATCGCCGGTGCGTGTATAGAGGTTGCTTTTTGTCATGGCGTGTGTATGGAAATTTTCATCTATAACGCTTCAGCCTCACAATTGTTGTATAAGGGCTGTTGGTTTGGGTTATTCGGGTATTGTCGGGGACAGTTTGGGGTTGCCGTAGTTTAGGCCGCTCACGGAGTTGAAATTGTCGTATATGGGAGGTAGAATCCACTCTCCGGCCACCGACAGGAGTCCGTATTTGCTGTTGAGACGCACTATGTAGTTGGGGCTCGAGAGTTTTATCTCGTCGTAGAAGCACTCAAGCACTTTGCCGCCCGAGAGGGTGAGTAAGCCCACCTTGTCGTTTTTCCATACAATGTATCGCGAGCCGAGTTTGTCGATGTTGGTGTATTCAAACGGAACAACGGGCAGTCCGAGGCGCGAGATGATGCCGTATTGGAAGTCCTTCTGAGCCTTCCAGTTGGAGCCGAGGCGTTCCAGCTTCTGATACATGCAGGGAATCACCTGTTGGCCTTTGTTGTTGAAAACGCCATAGAGGCCGCAGCTGTCCACCACTATGTTGTGGTCTACAACCTGCACATTGGTGAATATGCAGGGCACAATGGTCTTACCTTTTTTGTCGGTGGCTCCGTAGAGACCTGTTGACGGGTCCTGAATGGCTTTCTGTGCTGTGAGAGGCAGGGTGCAACAAAGGGCAAAGCATGTTGCAAGAAGCAGTTTAACGATTTTCATGGATGTTTGAATTTTTTAGGCGCCTGATGCAGAATCAGCTTACAATATACCGGTTGAGCGCCGGCGATACGTATCTGAATCTACATCAGCAAGGATTGTTACACTAAATTTTATAATCTCCATTTATTAACGGCTGTAAATATCGTCTTATTGCATACTTAGTTACTTTTTTCAATAAATTGAATCAATTAATTGATTTGCAGCCTGACACCTGCACGATTTTGGAAATTATCTTGTCAAGAGGCCGTTACTGGTGGGTATATCGGGAGTGCTTAGGTGCATATTGCTATAAATCTAAATTAAGACCCCATTCAACAAAAAATGTTTATGCCGGGACGGTTGAATTTCGAGCGATTTTAGCGAGTTGAAGCGAGAGTGATGCGGGCATCATGACCGATGAAACTTGGCTGAAAGCGCCGGAAGTCAACCGTAGAAATGAAAACTAATATGAGAAAGGCTCAGCAAAGAACAGAATTTTTAACAATGCATAAAATTAAAATTTAACCACCCAAAGAGGTTTTAATCAGGCCTCAAAATAAATTTTTATTTTGGCACTAAAACACAAGACTAAAGTTACTCAAGTCTCGCAGGGTTGGGCGCTTTTTGCCAAGTCTCGTCGGTTACATAGCTCGCTATGCGCCCTCCTCAACTTGCAAAAATCACCTCAGCCCTGCGATCCCGGCATTAACATTTTTTGTGGAATGGGGTCTTTATTTGCAGGGGTGGAAAAAAGTGTGTAACTTTGAGCATCACTAATGCCATAAACACACACTTGTCATGAAACACTTTCACATTCTTCTTCTTGTGGCCATAGCGGGGAGTTGTTTTGCAGCTCCGCTGACACCTGAGCAGGCTCTGGTGCGTATGCGCGGAGCTCAGGAGGGCGCACGCTATGCCGCCGCAGCAAAGCCGGTATATGTCGAGGCAAAGGCCGAGCAACCGGCATATTATGTCTTCGCCCGCGATAACGGCGGCTTCGTGATTGCCTCCGGCGACGATTTGGCAGCTCCCGTGCTGGGCTATTCCAACTCGGCTTGGCCGGGCTATGACGCGCTTCCCGTGCAGCTTAAGGAGTGGCTGAAGGGGTATGCCGACGAGATTCAGTGGGCACGCTGTCAGCCCCTTCCTGCCTCGGGGGAGCGTATGGCGGCACAGCGCCCTCAGCGTACGGCGATTCCCCTTATGGTGCATGCTCACTGGGATCAGGATGCTCCCTTCAACAATAAATGTCCGGTAAAGGATGGCACGCGCTGTCCCACCGGATGCGTGGCAACGGCAATTGCGCAGATTATGCGTTTCTGGCAATATCCGGCCAAGGGGCAGGGCACAAACTCGTATTCGTGGAACAATACCACGCTGTCGATGGACTTCAGCACCGTAAAGTTCGACTGGAAGAATATGCCTTATATCCTCACTGATTCGTGGACTGAGGACCAGAATAACGCGGTGGCTACGCTGATGCAAGCCTGCGGTTATGCCATGGATATGGACTATGACACCAGCGCCTCCGGGGCGGTTACGGCTTATGCTGCCGACAGGCTGGTGCGCTATTTCGATTACGCCCCCTCGTCAACACATTACGACCGCAGCGGCTACGGCCTCTTTGAATGGGAAGATATGGTGTATGGGTCATTGGCAGCCGGCTGTCCGGTGCTTTATCACGGTTCAGGCTCGAGCGGCGGTCATGCTTTTGTGGTCGACGGCTATGAGAGCGACGGTTATTTCCATCTCAACTGGGGTTGGGGCGGCGTCAGCAACGGCTATTTCCTGCTCACAGCCCTTGAGCCGGCCAACTTCGGAATCGGCGGCGGTGCCGGCGGCTTCAACACCGGTCAAGGTGCCGTGCTCAACCTGAGGCCGAACTTTGAAGGCTCAACTCCGGAGTATATCATTACAGCGCAGGAATATACAACGACCCTGTCGGTAGATGCCATATCCTTCAAAGGCGGATTCTGGAACTATGGGGGTGCCACTATTCCAAGGGCTGCTTTCGGTGCCATTTTGGAGGACGCCAACGGCAACACACGCTATTTGCATTATTATACCTTCAGCAATCTGATTCAGAATCGCGGGCTACGTGAATACAGCGTTTTAGTACCGTCGAATCTTCCCGACGGTCAGTACACGGTGAATCCGGCATATGCATACTCAAGCACCGGTGAGGGCGCAGCGAAGATGCCCGCGCCTTCCTCGTGCAAGGACCATTATGTGCTCACGGCCGACAACGGCTCTTACACGCTCAATAAACTCAGCGACGCAGAAGTTACCGGCACAGCGCTGAAATTAGGTCCTAAGGTCTATCTCGGCGCCAAGAGCCGCCTTGAGGCAACCATCACCAACAGCAACCCAGTGGAGGTGTACAAAAACATTTATCTTGGCTGGTTTAACGCCTCATCCGACTCCTTCATGGGGGTTGGCGACGCCATGCTCACCGACATTCCGGCTGAAACAACCGTAACCTGGGACAAGAGCATCAAGATTCCCTCGCGCGTCTATTCCACGCCTTTCAGCTCTTACATCATCAACGCGCCGTTGACCTGCAAAGTGGCTCTCATGGTCAAAGACCCCGAGTCTACAAACAATGCTCCGGTTTACATCCCCATTACCGACAAGGTGGAGGTATCCATCCTTTCCGGCTCACCCACGGCAACGCTTACAAGCTCTAACCTCACAGTGGAGAATGCCTCGTCAGTCAACTCCATGGACGTGGCGCTCGACTTTGACCTGAAATGCACATCGGGCTATTTCGCCAACAACATTTCGGTGTTTGTGCTCGACGGCAACGGCAAATCGAAGATTAACTATAACACCCCCGACCATTACCTCAACGCAGGCGAGAGTAAACACGTGCGCTTCCGTTTCCCGTTCCCGGCCGGCGAGGCACAGCAGCGCTACCAGGTGCTCCTTAACTACAAACAGTCGCCTTCGTCGGGCAACAGTTACCTGGATAACGCCTACTTCACGGTTGGCACCACCGGCGTTGCCACCATTGAAGGGAGCGCCAAGGCATGGATTGCCACATACGGCTCTACCGCCGTGGTTAGCACTCCGCAACCCATCGGCAGCGTCGAAGTATATGATATGCAGGGAATGCGCCGCAACGTGAGCGTGGAAGTCGACGGCACCCGAGCCACCTTGGAAGTGGCATCCCTGACCAAAGGCATCTACCTGGTGCGCGTAAACTGCCTCGGCGAGGCCTGTACCCTGCGCCTGGTAAAGCCGTAACTCCCTGCAGCACAACATATTAGAATACTGAGCCTAAGAACCCCGTTTTTACTGAAAAATCAGCGAGAGGGTGTATCGCGTGTTGATACACCCTCTCGATTGCAGTGTGAGATTTATCGTCGTTCTATTTTCTCCTTAAAAGTGTCAGCGGCTGAACACCTTGCGTGTCTTGCCGTTGCTGTAGCGGCAGATGTTGATGCCGGGCATGAGGCGGTCGCGGCGGTAACCTTCGATAGAGTAGATTTCCACTATTTCAGCGTTTTCGTCATCGATGTTGTTAACACCTTCGGCAACGTTGATTTCGCCCAGAACGGCGCACTCAAAGAACATTACATCGCCCATCTTGGTGGCTGTGGAGGGGGTGGAGGCTTTCAGCAGCGAGTCGCAGCGCTGGAAGGCGGCGCCGCCGATGGAGTCAACGCCTTCGGGAATGATGGCTTCTTTGAGGCCTGAGCCGCAGAAGGAGTATGGGCCGATGGTGCGCAGCGAGGAGGGGAAGTTTATTGACTGCAGTTTCACAGCGTGCCAGAACGAGGAGCTTTCAAGCGTTACGGCGCCGGGAATCTGCACCTGAGCCAGACTCGGGCAGATGTAGAAGGCATACTCACCCACAGTCTTGGTGCTTTGCGGAGCGTCTAATTTGGTGATGTTTTTGTTTGCATAGAGCAGATAGGGAGCAATCGTCTCCACACCGGCCGGTACGCTGAGCTCTTTGGTGTTGGCCGTTACGGCAACGAGAGTCTTGGATGCCTTGTGCACCAACATGCCGTTGGAAACGGTGAAAGCCGTGTTGGCGGCATCGAGGTTGATAGCGTTGAAACTTGCATTGCCCTGGAACACGCCGTAGCCCAGAGTGGTGAGGTTCTTGCCCAGAGTAATATCCTGCAGATTGCAGCTGCGGAAAGCGAAGTTGCCAATCTCCTTCAGCGATTCGGGGAGGTTGATTTTCTTGACCTTGGTGCTGTTTGACAGAGCGTAGGGAGCAATCTTCACCGTTCCGTCGGGGATGGTGAGCTCTTCGCCTACCAGAGCCGGCGGGAAGACTACCAACGACTGACCGTCTTTGGTGTAGAGAACGCCGTCTTTGCTGGTGAAGTAGTCGTTGCCGTTTTCATTGATGTAGAAACCGGTGATGGAGTTGCCGGCGAAGGCACCGCCGCCAATGGTTTTCAGGTTTTTGTTGATGATGAACTCGCCTGAGATGTTGCAGCCTGAGAAGGCGCGCTCGCCCAGTGTCTCCACAGTGGAAGGCAGAGTAAGCGATTTCACATTCTTGAGGAACATATAGAACGCCTGGTCGCCAATCTCCAGCAGACCTTCGTTGAGGTTGCTGGTGGCTGCCGTGCCATATTCGCTGTTCACTGCATATCCGCAAGCCTTCATCAGCGTTGCCACAGCCGTCTTCTGGGCGGCGGTAGAGTTGGAGTTGTAAATGTCGGCCATGTTCTGCCAGTCGAACTGCAACGAGCTGAAATCAAGCGACATAGGCTGCCCGTTCCATAAATAAGAGACCTGCCCGGTGCCCTTCTGCGGATACTCGAAGTAGTTCATCACCTGAGCCAGCGCCGTAGCCACACAGCCCGTATAAGTTGGCTTGCCGTTGCTTTCGGGGCACAGCTCATTGTAGGGGGCGCCCTGATCTCAGAGTGTCGTCACCATGGGCGCGATAGCCTGGCGCGAGTCTGTGCGGCGAATCGCGGCGCCTTTAGCCTCATTACCCGCTGCTTCGGCAATTTCGTGCGAATAGCAGTCGAGCCACCACTGCATTGCCGTCGGCAACGCGTTGTAGCTGAATGAGCCCTGCGGCACATAGCCTAACAGAGGCTGCGCGCAGTCGTTGGCCGATACGATGGCGAAACCACCCTGAGGAGCATTGATAGCATACCATGTTGCATTGCCCTGCAGAGAGGCCGTATAGGCCGGAGAGGTGTTGCCCGCCAGAGCGATGCCTGCCTTTGCATGACTTTGTTCAAGCCTCTGCAACGCCTCCTCCGGACTGAGGGGTTTCGCCTGCATAGTCGCGGTGAACGTGCAGGCGGCGAAGATTGTGGTAAGGAGTAAACGTATTTTCATAATCCGGTTAGCTTGTGGAAAAATTATTGCTTTGTCAGAATAATCCGCAGGGCAGATTAATGTAATTTCCGGTTCTTCCGGTGATTATTGGATTAAGCCACCTGACGGCTGTGGACGTAGTCCGACCTTATTCTGAATCTATTTTACTTTTGTTCAGGGCAAAGGTAATACGGGAAAAATAATTTTGCAAAAGAGCAATGACAAAATTCTGCATAAAATTTAAATATCTTTAACTACTTAAAAAAATAACGCAGCTATTGGCGGTGAATGCAATATTTGTATAACTTTGAGTAAGCAACTTGTGCGCAGATAGCTGAAGTGGATCAATCTAATGAAGGGATGCTTTGCCACCAAGGTCTGTTTTGAGAATTGAATAAGCTAAGATGATGAATTTGAAACATTTGCTCAAAGAGCCATTTGAATTGCCCGACAGGATATTGAAAGTGCTTGAGGAAAACTCGGAGTTTGTGAGTTTTCTGAAAAATCAGGAAATAATACGTCCGGGCGATACAGATGTTGATTTCTATATCATAGCTTCAGGCCTTGCACGCATTTATCATCGGCCGGAAGGGGAGGATGGCCGCGATGAAAACCTGCTTTTCGGAGAGAGGGGCAACATTGCCGTCTCACCCACCAGTTTCATGCTTGGCTGCCCGGCCGTTATGGGCATTGCGGCCGTAACGAAGCTCACGGCATATAAAGTGAAAGGAGAAGTGGTGAAGGAGCTGTACCGCACAGACGCCACTTTCTGCCGCTGGTTTTTGGAACTCTCTATGTTGCAGTTGGCCTACCTTGAGATACGCTATCAATATCTGGCACCCCGCGACGCTTATCAGCGTTATCTCAACTTCATGCGCTTCAAAACAAAGTCGTTCATACGCAGAGTACCCGGCTATCACATAGCCTCATATCTCGACATCTCACCTACCACCTTATCACTGCTAAGAGCCCGTTATGCCCACGACGAGGAGAAGAAGGTGGAATATGACAAAGAATTCCTCGACGCCATAGGCATGACCGGTCTGGCGCCTGAATAAGCCCTAAATATAGCTTTCAAAGGCACGGCTGCCTGAACTTTTATTGAGGCGGAGGGCGGAAATTCTAAATTTATGCTTATCTTTGCAGCATGAGTTCACCATATATAGTTTCGGCACGCAAATACCGGCCGTCGACGTTTGCCTCGGTAGTTGGGCAGACGGCTCTTACACGCACTTTGAAGAATGCCATTGATTCAGGCAGACTTGCGCAGGCATATCTGTTCTGCGGGCCTCGTGGCGTGGGCAAGACGAGCTGCGCGCGTATCTTCGCCAAGACCATAAACTGCGAGCATCGTACCGCCGACGGTGAGGCTTGCGGCGAGTGCGCTTCGTGCCGCGACTTTGAGCGTGGCGTAAGCTATAATGTGATAGAGCTTGACGCCGCCAGCAACAACGGCGTCAACGAGATGCGGTCGCTTACCGAACAAGTTCAGGTGCCACCGGCCACAGGCCATTACCGAGTGTTCATCATCGACGAGGTGCACATGCTCTCTACCGGCGCTTTCAACGCCTTTCTCAAGACCTTGGAGGAACCGCCGTCGTATGCAGTCTTCATTCTGGCCACCACGGAGAAGAACAAGGTGCTGCCCACCATTCTGAGCCGTTGCCAGACTTACGACTTTGCCCGTATCACCGAGCGCGACATAGCCGCTCAGCTGAAGCGCGTGGCCGATGCCGAGGGTATTGCCACTGAGGCTGAGGCCCTTGAGGTGATAGCCCGCAAAGCCGACGGTGCCATGCGCGACGCCCTGAGCATCTTCGACCAGGTGGCGGCGGCCTCAAACGGCAATGTAACGTATCATGCTGCCATTGAGAACCTCAATGTGCTCGACTATGAGGTCTATTTCCGGTTCACAGAGGCTTTTGGCCGGGCGTCGGTGGAAGATGCGCTGTTGCTCTATGGCAGTGTGCGCGATGCCGGTTTCGACTCACGGTTCTTCATAAACGGTCTGGCAGAGCATGTGCGCAACCTGCTCGTTGCTTTTGCTCCGGCCACGTTGCCGCTGTTGGGAGTAGGGGAGCAGGCTGCCCAGCGATATGCCGCGGAGGCCTCCTCTTTCGATGCTCAATGGTATTACAAGGCGTTGGAGCTGCTCAGCGACTGCGACCTGCATTACCGCGAAGCCACCGACAAACAGCTGCTTGTGGAGCTGACTCTGATAAAATTGTGCCAGTTGCGCGGAGTGCCCATGGAGGCGCCCAAGGCAGCGCCTATAGAGCCTCTTATGCGCAGTAAATCGACCGCAGCTTCGACAACAGTATCCGCTACGGCAGCCGCCTCACAGCCGGCACAGAGCCGCTCTGTGGCCACGCCGCAACAGCCTGCAGCACAGACACATATACAGAATCCGGCGCAGGCAGCGATGCCGCGAACTGTGGCGCCTGCGGTGCGTCCGGTGGTGCGCCGTGGCCGTCCGGCAGGCCATTCCATGCGTCTGAGCAGCATGAACGTGAAATCACCGGGACAGGAGGCACAGCCGCAGTCAGCACCCGAGAATGACAATCATGCCGAGGCAGAGCCTGACCCTGACAGACCCCCGCAGACGGAGGTCTTGGAGAAGGCATGGGCTGATTTTATGAGCGCCAACGGCGACAAGAAATTCCTGCTTGGCGCCATGCGTCGCGGCCTGCCACGCCATTTGGGCGCTTGCCGCTATGAGCTGGAGACCGACAATCCGGCCATGCGTCAGGATGCCGAGCAACATCTGCCCGGATTGGTGGAGTTTCTGCGCCATGCCACCGGTTGCGCCTCGCTCTCGATGGCAGTAACCGAGAAGGCGCCTGAGCAACGGCCCAAACACCTGTCGCCTGCCGAGCATCTGAAGGTGCTCATAGAGAATAATCCCGACGCAGCGCGTCTGCTCGACATGATTGACGCCGAGCAGATATAATGCTTTCTTTTTGACTTCAGACGGATTATTTACCGGCCAATTTGGGCGGTATTATCTCAATCCAGTAATCGTCAGGGTCGTTGATAAAATAGATGCCCATTTCGGGATTTTCAAAGCAAATACATTTCATTTGCTCATGCAGGCTGTGCGCCCGGCTGAAATCTTCGGCGCTGTCAACGGCAAAGGCTAAATGGCTTTCGTTCTCGCCAAGGTTGTAAGGCTCTTTGTGGTCGGCAATCCACGTCAGCTCAAGGCGGAAATTCTCGCCGGGAGCCGAGAGATAGGTAATTTTATATCCTTTGTCGGGATGGTCGATGCAGCCCACCGGCTCCAGCCCTAACGCTTGGCGGTAAAATTCTATTGAACGCTCAACGTCGGTAACGTTGATGTTGAAGTGGTTGAAATGAAACGACATAGCATTTTTTGGTCTTTATCTCTATTAACGCATAAAGGGTGCCATTCGTATAATCAGGCTGCCCGACTGATGCCTCTGAAGCGTATTACTGAGGAAATTTTGGGCATAATGGGGCGTTAAAAATTGAATTTCATGCTATATAATAAATTTTTTTTCATTGAAAAGCTTGACTTTTAAAGAATATTTGATTATCTTTGCAACCTGAACTGCTAACTCCCCAAAATATGCGAAAATTTTTACTACTTACACTATTGTGCTGTGCAACGGGACTTTTGTGGGCCAAACCGCTGAGTCCGGAGCAGGCAATGTTGCGGACGCAGCAAAATGTTGCGGGTTCGCGCATGAACACCTCAGGCATGAAACTGGTGTACACGGATGCTCAAAACGAGCAGCCTGCATACTACGTTTTCGGCCGCGATAAACAGCAAGGCTATGTCATAGCCGGCGCCGACGATTTGGCCAGTCCCGTGTTGGGATATGTGGATGACGGCACTTTCGACTATGCCAATCTGCCTGAACAGATGAAGGCGTGGCTTCAGGGCTATGCTGACGAAATCGCCTGGGCACGCCGCCACGAAAACACCGCTTCGACGTATCGCCAGGCTTCCACTCGTCCGCAGCGCAGCGAAATCCCCCTCATGGTGCATGCCCACTGGGACCAGAGCGCCCCGTACAATCAGTTGTGCCCGACGATAAACGGCACACAGGCTCCCACCGGATGTGTGGCTACGGCAATGGCTCAGATTCTCCGTTTTTGGAATTATCCCAAGAAAGGTACCGGCAGCCATTCGTATACCTACAATGGGCTGAGTCTGTCGATGAACTTCGGCAATACCACATTCGACTGGGCCAATATGCCCTACATACTCACTGATTCATGGACATCAACACAGAAAACAGCTGTGGCTACGCTGATGAAGGCCATGGGTGTGGCTATGGAGATGCAATATACAGCCTCTGTTTCCGGTGCCTACACTGTGGAAGCCGGTACACGTCTGAATACCTATTTCGGCTATTCTTCGGCAGCTTCACATTATTCACGCGACTGTTATGGCCTGTATGAGTGGGAAGATATGTTGTGGAATAGTTTGAAAGCAGGTTGCCCCATACTGTATCACGGAACAGGCTCTGCCGGCGGCCACGCTTTTGTGGTTGACGGCTATGAAGGCAACGGATATTTCCATCTTAACTGGGGCTGGGGAAATGTATCAAACGGATATTTCCTTATAACGGCTCTCGATCCCCTAAACCTTGGCATAGGCGGTGGCGCCGGTGGATTCAATACTAACCAGGGCGCTCTGTTGAATCTGCGACCCAAATACACGGGCGAAAAGCCGGACTATCAGATAGAATCGGAATCTTATTCACCTTCAGTATCGGGTTCTACTCTGTCTTATTCAGGAGGTGCATGGAATTATTCTTCTGTATCGATTCCCAAAGTGTTTTTCGGCTTCATCTTGGAAAATGTAAACACACACCAAGTACACTGTCTGGAATATGATTATTATTTAGCAAATTTGGAGCTTTATCATGGTATGAGATCCTATGATGTGAATATAAGTAGTATTCCGGAAGGTAAATATTATATTCATCCGTCGTTTACATATCAGATGGACGGTGAATGGTATGCCCAGACGATGCAAGTGCCTGTTAGTTTGCAAAATACTTACATTTTGAACAAAGGAGCATCTTCAAACTCAATATCGCAGGTGACGCATGCAGAACTGACAGGCAAGAATGTGAAACTCGGACCAAAACTCTATAAAGGTTCTGCCTGCCGTTTGCAGGCATCAATCACCAATCCGTCGAGCACTCATGAGGCATATAAGAATGTTTATCTGGCCTGGTATAATACTTCCGGCACGTTGGTAGGTGTGGGCGATGCCATGTACACTAATATACCCCCTGCCACTACCATTGAGTTGGATAAGAACATTACCCTGCCTACGAGTGTGCAGAAGTCTCCGCAGGCCATATATAAGATGGATGGAGAGCCTGGTTCTGACAACTCGATGAAGCTGACACGCGAGGAATCGCGCATGGCCACGTCGCTGACAGCAGGCGGTACTTATCAAGTGGCGCTTGCCACTTATAACTCAGGATTTTACACAGCAATCTCGCCTAAGGTAACGGTGAAGCTGGAATCAGGAACTCCCGAATCTGCCACACTTACGTGTTCAGATTTGAATGTGGAGAACGGCTCGAGTGTCGATGCCATGAAAGTGCGTATCACAGGCACTTTGAGGAATACCTCGGGTTATTTCAACAACAACATTTATGTCTTCACAAGAGAAGGTAGCACACAGAAGCAATATTTCCTGACCCCGGAATACTTCCTGAATTCAGGCGAATCCGCACATCTTGATTATACATTCCCGTTTGTAGCCGGTGAACAGGGCAAGACATATAATGTGCTGCTTAATTACCGGAAACAGCCTTCTGCCGGATTGAGTTATCTCGCTCAGAAGAACTTTACGGTGGGAACCACGGGCGTGGAGAGCGTTACGGATGCTACTGAGCCGGAACTGTGGATTGACGGCGACAACGCCATGATTTGCGGCGCCGAAAGGATAATGGGCGTTGAGGTTTATAACCTGCAAGGTCAGCGCCGTGCCGCCAACTGCACCATCGACGGCACCTCGGCAACCTTATCGCTCGGCGAGCTTGAGAGCGGCATTTATCTGGTGCGTGTCATCACCGACAAGGGCGCTAAGACTATCCGCCTGATGAGGCCGTAAGCATAAAGCCCCGCAATCAGCAATCAAAAATAAGGTGTGCCTTCGTTGTGAGGGCACACCTTTTTGTGGGTTGTAAGACGAGGCGGCAGGTTATCGAACCATTACCTTGAAAGTCTTGTTGGCGGTGCGTACCAGATAGAATCCGGCCGGCACGCTGAGGCTGTTGAGACGGCGTCCCTGAGCGTCGAAGACCTGAACGTCGGCCTCGTCGGCGCCCTCAACAACTATGCGGCCGTAAGAGCCGTAAACGTTGATGTGAGAGGCATCATCGGCCACACCCTCAACCTTGATTACGGATGCACTGCCTATCACAACGTAGCAGTTGGCAGGAACAGTTACCTGACCTGTGGTTACGTTGAACGAGGGATTGGTGTTGTAGCTCTTGCTGAGGATTCGGTAATTGTCGCTGTTCTGCGATTTGAAGGTAACGTTGATAATCTTCTCGCCGCTCGTTTCGGGGTTGATGACGGCAATCAGCTCCTTGCCCTGATTGGCCAGATACATTGTGCGGCCGTTAGCCCAGTTGTTCTGAGCCACATTGTTGGTGAATTCGGCACCCTGGGCAAAGAGTTCGGGGTTTCTCAGACGCAGATAGTTGAGTTCGGCATAGCTGTCGTAGAGGCCGTGGCGGTTGGCATTGTCAAACAAGCTCCAGCGCACCGTTTTCGGGTCGGTGTTGTTGCCTCCGTTGGCGTTCTTGGTGTTGTCGAAGTTGCCCAGCTCTGAGAACTGCCAGATCATGTGGCTTCCGGGGCTGAGAATCATCTGGCAGGCCGCCGAGCCGAGACGATGCATGGAGGCCGTGAGGTTGCCACGCACGCCGGTGGCGCCGTCAGTGTTCTGTTTGTAGGCCAGACGTTGTTCGTCGTGGCTTTCGAGATAGCTTACCGTGGAGCCGGCCAGACGCTGGTCGTCGGGGGCGTAGAAGCGCACCAGAGAGGAGTTGCTCTGATAGCCCATGGCATATTCAATGCCCTGAGAGTTGACGTTGGCCCAGTTGAGCTCGCCGTCCTGAGCCATCTCATTCTCTTCCTGAGCGCCGGCCAGGTTCTCGTTGATGAAATAAGCGTCGGCGTTAACCTCCTTCATGGCGCTGTGCAGCTTTTTCATACGCGCCACACGCGAAGCGTTGTAGGCGTTGGTGGCGGCGTCGCCGCTGTTGGCATACGAGTCATTGTCGCCCAGACCCTTCACCAGATCGAAGCGGAAGCCGTCTACCTTATATTCGCGCAGCCAGTAGCGCAGACAGTCCTCAAACTGCTGCTGCACCAGAGCGTTGCCCTGATTCCAGTCGTTGAGCACCGAATAGGCGTGTGGCGCCGATGCGTTGTAGAACGGGTTGGCGCCCGTTTGATAGAGCTGATACCAGGGATGCATCCAGTCGGTCTGGTTGAAGACCATATCCAAAATCACTGCTATGCCCTGAGCGTGGCAGGCGTCGATGAAAGCCTTGTAGTCGTCGGGAGTGCCGTAAGCCTTGTCGGGAGCGAAATAGAAATTGGGGTTATAGCCCCACGAGATATTGCCGTTGAATTCGTTTATGGGCAGCAGCTCAATGGCGTTGATACCCAGGCTTTTGAGATACGGAATCTTGGCCATGGCGCCACGTATGGTACCGTTGCCGAGCGCCTGACCCTCAGTACCCGTAAAGTCGCGTACCAACAGTTCGTAGATGTTCAGACGGTCTTTCTCCGCGCCCTTGAAATTGGTTATCTGCCAGTTGTAAGAGTTGATGTTCTCCTGATATACCGCCAGCGGCACGTTGGAGTAAGGAATCTTCGATTCGGGGTAGGGGATGAGGCCAGGGTAGACGTCGGTCGGGATATATTTGTCGTTTGTGGGGTCGAGGATGAGCTTTGCATACGGGTCGCCCACGGCTTTGCCGTCGATGACGTAATAATACGGGTAAGCGTCGGTGGCTGTCAGACCGTCAATGGCAATCCAGAAATAGCGGTTGCCGTTGTAATCCTGATAGTTCATGGTGCGGTTGTCGAGCGTCTTGTAGTCATCCCACGAGCCCACAATCATTGCCGAAGCCTTTTGCGGAGCGGCGATGCAGAAAAGCACCTTGCCGTCGGCCTGGCGCACGGCACCCATCTTGGGCACGCCGCCCGGATAGTCAACCTGATCGCCTGTGCGCGGATAGGTAATAGACATGGCGTCGCTCACCGTCAGTTCGTTAACCGTGGCTTTGGCCGTAACGGTGTATTGGCCGAACGTGGTGAAAGTGTGAGTTGCCGACAGCGTTGTGGCGTTCTGCTGCGTGGCAATGGGAGTGCCGTTGACGTCGATTACCAGCGTGGCAGGAGCGCTGCAGGCAGCAGTGAAGGTAACCGTTTCGTGACCCGGAGTGATGAGCGAACCTTCGAGGTTGCTCTTCAGCGACACCTGCAGACCGTCGTCGACCACATCTACAAAGATGTCGCCGTTGGAGGAGCTTTTCCCCTCGCGAGTGCCCGTGGAATTACGGAATACGAATACCAGCTGAGTTACCTTCTCAGTGGGGTCGGTGATGCCGTAATATGAGTTGATGTTGCCTATCTCCAGCTTCCACAGATTGGCCGATACATATTGCAGTTTGTATTTGGCGGCGTTGTCGAGCCATGTGGGAGCATAGCGCCAGTCGCTCGACGAGGTGGACTTGTTGGTGATGACGCCTGTGTGGGCGTAGATAGGGTCGTTGGCGGCCTGATTTATCAGACCCCGGTTGCCCTGGTCTGCATGAAAATAAATCACAATGTTCTGCGAAGACGGTTGCAGAACAGCCGGCTCAGTGGTGACCACCTGGGCACGCAACGCGGCGAACCCTATCACCATGAGCATGGAGAGTAAAAGTCGAATGTTTTTCATTGGCTTGAAAAATTTTTATTTCTTTTTTATTTTTTTACCTGTAAAGGGGTTTCAGCGCAGCCGTATATGGCTATCGGCCACAAAGTTACAACAAAAATTCCGTTCCGAGACCCCTTTGCGCCCCAAACGTGTACGGGGCAAAGAAAAAAACGCCCCGTCGACATATCACATGTAGGCGTGGCGTGACCTTATCGGAAACAAATAGTTGTTGAATTATTGCTGTCTGAGTGAAAGCTCACTGCTGCCGCCCTCGGGCGGTCAGTCGTCAACTTTCAGAAAACGGCCGTCGCGTGAAAATTCCAAATCCAGACCATTGTTGAGTTCTACCTCATACTTGTTTCGGTCTATGTCAATCTGGACGATGGCGGCTGAGGGGTAATTAGCTTTCACATATTTCTGAATGGCGGGTAGAATCAGCTTTGAGGGCACGGCCGACATGCCGCAGTCAACGGACGTCCAGTCGCCCTTATGGTTGAATTCTATCTCAGTGCCATTGTTGAGAATTACGTCATATTCCTTTTCACCAAGCACCTTGGTTTCAATCTTTATATGGTTCACGGCCGTCTTGCCGAAATAGGTGCGCAGCATAGTCTGAGCCTTTGCAGGAAGCACCTTGGCATCGCGGCTTACGTTGGAGCGCGCGCTGGCTGCTCCCAAGCCTATTACCATACAAAGGAGTGCGATGAGAATCTTTTTCATATCCGTGGTATTATTCGTTGTTTTATCATGGAACAAAATTTTGCGCAACATGTTCACCGTCAAAAGTTAATTAACGTTGTCTAACAGAGTAGAGAAATATGCCTCAATAATTGTTAATACACAAAAAGCATAAACTGTGAAAGCACAAATCATCTTATCAGCCCTGCTTCTTCTGGGCTTAGCCAACGCCTCGGCGCAATGGCAGAACACACCCGCTGTTGCCGCCGACTATACGCGCCTTACCAAGACATACAACGCTCCTCAGGGCGATGCGCAGCTTACCCTGACAGTAGATTTCCCCGATGCTTACGCCCCTTATGCCGGCGAGGTGAATCAGTGGCTGGTGCATCTGGCTGACCGAGCATTCCTCAGCGGCGACAGCTTCGGAGGACTCCCCACCGACCATGCCGCACTCGGACAGTTCGTGGCACGCAAATTCTTTCGCTTTGCCGCTCAGCAGGTGAAGCACGATGTCGCCGAGCCAAGCCCCTATGCCTACACATATTCCATGCTGGTCAACACCCAGGCTCCCACTTTCATCACATATCAGCTGGAAACCGGGCTGCAGTTCGGCGCCAAACACACCATGATGGGTCGGCAGCTTGTAACCTTTATCTATGGCAGCGGCGAAGCCGACAATGACGCTCTCTTCCGCCAGAATAAGTTCAAGGCCGTGAAAGAGGCATTGCTGAAAAGCGCCTTTGCCGATGCCGACTTTATGCAAAGCTCCTATGTGGCCGGACAGAATGTTACAAAGCCCTCGCAGCTGCGCGGCCTCTTCTCGCCTGCCGGCAACGACGGCTGGGACGGTATGGTCCTTCCTCCGGCGGCACTCACCGACGCCGGTGTGGTATTCTCCTTCACCCCTGCGGCAGGAACGCCGGCTGCCAAGAGCACTTATCACTTCACCGTGCCGTATCTCACCCTGCAGCATTGCTTTACCAACGAAGCCTCGCAGGCCATCACCACCGCATTTCCCTCAGTCTTCGTCAAGCCCAAGTGAGCGCTATAAGGCACTGACTCTTTTTAAGGCCATAATTGCTGCAATCATGGGTGTTATCTCGAAAATAATGGTTAAATTTGCAGCAATGAAGAGAACCGGCGGAAGAGAGAGGCTTGTAATGGCGCTGTTGGCGGCCATAATGCTGCTGAGCGGCTTTACAGGCGCCGCACAGCCCTCCGAGGCAGACCCCTTGGCTCGGGCTCGGCAGTGGTGCGACACGGCCTCCGTAGATGCCGTGGAAGGGATATGGCTCTTCCCGGCCGACCGCGTCTATGTGCTCATAGCCTCGTCGGCAACGGCACAGACAGCCGCCTATTCCATAAAAGTGCTGGCAGCCCTCGACGGCCTTACGCCGCCGGGCATATCCTTGGGGACCTTGGTGCCCGCGGCCGACAGCGAATCATACGAGCTGACCCTCCCCACGGTGATTGCCGACGGCAAGGTGACGCAGTTCCGCAGCGTGTTGATGAAACGTGCCGACGATGGCTTTGCGCTCGTCCCGGCCGAGAAGAGGAAGAATTTCTCGCTCAGCTTCTCGCCGCTGAGCATGCTTCCCGGTTTCTGGCGCATGGTCAAGTTCAGCTTCCGCCCGCAGCAACCCTCCGACCAACATGGGCTGGTGAAGATTTATCCCACCTTCGACGGCAATAACTCCGTGCGGCATCAGCCACGTTATCTATAACACACTCAGACTTGGCAATGAAGACAATGCGACGAAAAGACCGGCAGATGAGTGCCGAATGGGCTTTGGAGGTGTTTGATCGCGCCTCCTTTATCACCGTGGGCATGACGCAGCCCGACGGCACTCCATACGCGTTGCCCCTGTCGCTTGTCAGGGCTGCCGACAATGTGTTTTATTTTCACTGTGCCGCCGAGGGCGAGAAAATCGACTGCCTCAGGTCGCAGCCTTGCGTGAGCCTCTCGGCTGTTTCCTACTGCTCTCCGGAGTATATAGCCGACCGCCACAACTTCACCATGTATTATGACTCGGCTATGGCCTTCGGGTGTGCAGAGTTCGTTACGGACAACGCCGAGAAGATGCTGGCGTTGCGGCTGCTCTGCCGGCGCTTTCTGCCTGAATATATGGAGCATTTCGCCCCGGCTGCCGAGAGGAGCGTGAGCCATACCACGGTGGTGAAGATAACCCTCACTGCGCCCCCTACGGGCAAGAACCATTCCGCGCTGCGCTGACCATGATGCACCCCGGGGTTCATATCTCAAAGTTGAAGAAGAGGCTGTTACAGTCGCTTAAGGCTGTGTTGCTGTTTGTGGCAGTGGCGGCAATGGCGGCTGCTGTGGCGTTTCCTGCCGAGGCGCGGCGAACCTCTGACCGCGTGGGCAAAACCACCCGTGGCAAGGTGGCGCGCCAACAGGGCGCCTGGCAAAAGGGCACCATAGCGCTATCGGCGGCTAATGCCGATTCGCTGGCTCTGTCGGTCGATTCGGTGCACTTCGCCGGGTTCGACAAGCCCTCGTCGTCCGACAAGGAGTCGTTTTTCATCACCAACCGCCTGCCTAAGCCTATTGCCGGGCTGACTCTGGAAATCACTTACCTCACGCCCGAAGGCAGGCTGCTACACCGCCGCGTGCTGACTCAGCGCTGTTATGTGCCTGCCGGCGAGACCCGTAAGCTCGATGTGCGCAGCTTCGACACTCAGGGCGCTTATCATTATTATCTCAGCTCGCCGGGACGCAGCGGCGCCACGCCTTTCAAAGTCTCTTTCCGGCCTCTGACTCTGTTTGTGTATCCCTGAGCTGAGCCGCGCCATTGGTCCGTTTCTCGACCAATATCGGCAGATAGCGCTGCAGCGTGTTGCGGTCAACTTTACAAATCTTGGCAATCTGCCGTTTTGATATGCCGGCGTTGATAAGGCTGACAATGAGGTTATCCTTGCCGCTGAGCTTGTACTTGTCGGGTGCGCTGCGTTTCCCTTTGGGGCGCCCCAGCACCACACCCTCGGCCTTTTTGCGTGCCAACGCCTCTTTGGTGCGCTGGCTGATGAGGTTGCGCTCTATCTCCGCCGACAGCCCGAACGCAAAAGCCAGCACCTTCGACTGTATGTCGTCGCCAAGCCGGTAATTGTCTTTTATGGTCCACACTTTGGCCTCCTTGGTCATGCAGATGTTGAGAATCTCCATTATCATGAACAGATTGCGGCCCAGTCGCGACAGCTCCGCACAGATAATCAGATCCTCTTTCTTGATGCGCTTCAGCAAACGCCCTAACAGACGTTTGTTGTAAGCCTTGGTGCCTGATATGGTCTCCTCTATCCATCCGTCGATGGTTATGCCCTCCCGGCGGCAGAAATTATTAATCTCGAAGCGTTGGTTTTCCACCGTCTGTTTGTCGGAGCTGACTCTTATATAGCCGTAATTCATCTTGAGTTTGAGTTAAAAGGATTTTGCCACAAAGATACGGCCATATATTCACACCCCTCACCGGCAAAGAGCGTGAGTATAGTCGCGCATAAAGTAGGGCTGCCCCGGTGCCCCCGCGTAGTAATTAGCAATGATGAATGAGAATTAGAGATTGATATGAAATCTTTAGCTGATAGTTTTGTTGTCTTTTTTATCCTGCTATAGATATTTGTTGTACCATGGTAAAGCCCAAAGTTTAGTCGCGCATTATATTTCCCTGAGAAACAAGTTAAATTAAGACAAATTTCACTTTGTCAAAATTATATTTTCAGTAGGTGGTTTGTTTCATATTGATAGATTTAGCATTGGCGAGAGTGTTAAATATGGAAATATGATACAAAATCGCCTTGGCATGAACTTGCGCAAAGCGATTGAATGAAATTTTGCAGTAAAAAATTTGGTGAAAAGTATTGTATAATTATTAAATGTGTATTAACTTTGCGACATAGATAATAAATGGTTGCTTTGCATAGGGCGATTCATCTGTTATCTCTTAATATAAACTTAATTCAATTAAGGATGAAAAAACTCTTTTCGGGAGTATTGGTGATACTCCTATTACTAATCACATCATGCAGCGCAGAAATGCCTGAAGTTGTGAACCCGGATAGCAGTCCGGGTACAACACATCGCTTCCTTTCAGTGAAAGAAGTGAGCAATCGTTTGCATGGGATTTGGCCCACGTTGCCCAAATCCAATCCTAACACACGTAACAACGACGAACCGCAGGTAGACTCCGTCTTCGTTTTGCCGGGCGGTCAATACGTTGGAACGTACAATCCGACTGTCGGTGATTTGTTTGCAGACCCCAATGTGCAATACATCGACACAGTAAGCACCTACGCTCTGGTATTCACCTTCAAGAATGAACAGGGCTTCATCATTATGTCTGCCAGAGAGGGTCTTCCGGATATGCTCTATTATGCGGAAAATGGCAGTTTCAATTCCAACGATCTCAAAGTCTCGTCAAATGCTGGCGGTTTTGGAGTTTTCATGAATCTACTGGATGATTATGTAGAATGTGAATATTGGGCTGATCCTGAGGATGGCGGAGGCGGGTCTAACACATGGTGGGAAACAGATACTGTCAGAGCCGGAGGAACAGGTGTTCCCGTTAAGTGGGATCAAGTAGAACCTTATAACAATCAATGTCCGATAATCGGTGGAGAAAGGGCATTGACGGGATGCGTAGCGACTGCGGTAGCGCAAATCATGGCGTATTATAAATACCCTGCATCGTACGAAGGATACACATTTCACTGGGATGACATGATTAATGGAATTTACTATGGCCATGGTTATTATGATATTCCTCAATTAATGGCATTCCTCGGAACCACTGAGAACTTGCATAATTCTTATGGATTGTCTGCCACTGGAGCACGTTTCAAACATGTTCCACGAACTTTCCAAAATTTCGGTTATTCATACTGGGGAAAACAAGTGAAGTATAAATTCGGAGTTTTCACGAACCAGATTGATAGAAACATGCCGGTTGTTATCTGTGGGTATGATAAATCAGATGTAGGGCATGCCTGGGTTGGAGATGGCTATATGACCCGAAAAAAGAAAAAAGGAACAAAAACCATACAGACCATCCAATATATCCACTGTAACTGGGGATGGGGCGGATACAGAGATGGTTGGGCCATTGCAGGAGTTTTTGATCCCAGAGATACTTCCTCAGACCCTATAATCGATACTCGTTCATCTAATTCAGATGATTTAGAAGAAGAATGTGATTGCGATCCTTACTGCGGTATATCCAGTGGTTTGACATCGACATCTTACTATCGGAGAAATCACATGATAATCAACATCCAGCCATGAAACACTCAATCGCCTACAAGATAGCAGTTTCGCTGCTGATGGTCATCTTGGGGTTACAGGTGTTCACAGCCTGCGAAGATGATCCCAAACCAGGTCCTGGTGTGCCGTCGCCCAGGTCAACAGATTTTCCATCATTGGTACAAATTTATACCAAGATGAAAGACCTGCCGACTTCTCAAAATGTTTTGGATTACAGAGTCATCCGAATAGCAGATTATTGGGAAGGAGAGGAACTTAATATTCTCCCCGAAATACCTTTTTATGCATATTCGGATTCCATATCTCACAAAGAATTATTCAACTATCTGACGACTGTTAACAATGACACTTGTTTTCACGAAGGAGTTGAATATTATGAGGTGGGCAACGTATTGTTCCATAATATGTTATTGCAAATATCGTATATAGAAGATATAACGGATTTGCAAATTACAGCTGTTACAGATTTCGACGCAGAGCATCCAGCAGGCTCAAACCTGGAGGATATATGCTACATATCGTATGGTTCGGTTGATAAGTATGTTCACAGCGGTTATTCGTTTGACCAGGCTATGGCAAATGGACTGTACCCACTGTATCATGAATATGCTCAAGAAAATCCGAAAGATTTTAGAGCTGCTGTTTATTTGGAGGAAGCTGAAAAGCACTGCTGGAAAAGGGGTATGAAGGAAATTCTGTATCATGAATTAGCCTCTGAAGTCAACCCGGAGCATCCGCTGAAGATGTTGGCCGGTTTCCCGCCTACGTTGTCTTTTACGCATAAACCGAATCAAAAGTGTCAAATAGAGGTAACCCGCACTGCACAGATACCGGGCGGAAAATTCCCGGCCCGCGTCAGCAAAAGGGTATATACCATACAATAACGCCCCTGTAAAGTGGCTCTGAAAGCCACTTTACACAAAGATTATCAGGGTGTGCCCAAAATAAAAAGGCACATCCTGATATGTTATAATACCATATATTCAACCCCGGTGCATCCGGGCAATGGCGAATAAATGACCCTGCGACACAAAATTGCTTTTGTGAATCACAAGGCTTTACCGTGGCTTGAATTACGGCCTGAGTTACGGCAGGCGGAAAAAAGAGTATGCGGGGTTAAACGGGCAGGTTTGCCATTTCAATGGCTGCGGCAGCGGCTTCCGAGCCCTTGTTGCCCAAAGTGCCGCCGGCGCGGTCGAGTGCCTGCTGCAGATTCTCCACGGTGAGGATGCCGAAGATAACCGGTACTGTGCCTTTGGCATTCAGTGTGGCGATGCCCTGAGCGGCCATCTGGCAGACGTAGTCGAAATGAGGCGTGTCGCCGCGTATTACGCAGCCTATGGCTATGATGGCGTTGTATTTGCCGGTGGCTTGTGCGCGTGCCGACGCATTGACAAGTTCCACGGTGCCCGGCACTCGGATTACCTCTATGCTGTTTGTGCCGAGTCCTACGGTGCGAAATGATGCTAACGCGCCGTTGAGAAGCGCTTCCGTAACGTTATTGTTCCAACGCGCCACTATTACGGCGCAACGAAAGCCCGGTTTGGGCGATGGCATGGGCACTTGTTGCCCGGCCGTGTTCAGAATTGTTGACATTTCTGTGTTTGCAGCGATGACCAATTACAAGGAGGAACGGTGTGCATGACCCCGCCGTGCCGGCCCGTTACCTTTTTCAGTCCGGGCGGCAGGCTCACACCTTCGCTCTCTTTATTTCTTTTTATCTGTGTCTTTGATATGAATGATGTTTTCGTCTTTGTTAAGCACCATTTGCTGATGTGCTTCCTCCTCAGCCTCCTGATTCTTGGCAGCCTTGGGGCGGCGTCCTTTCAGGCCCAGACGGTGCAGGAAACCCTTCCACAGCGGTTCGCGTTCAATGTCGGCGTCTATGACCTCGATGAGCGCTAAGATGTCCTCTTCCAGCTCAATGGTGCCGAGGGCTATGGCGTGAGGCAGCAGCGCTTCGAGCAGCCGTTTGGCACGAGGACGCATGGCGCGGATGCGCATCATGATTTCGGCCATGTCAAGGCTCATCTTCACCTCTTTGCGCGTGATGCGCCCCGAGCGGCGTTTGGAGTATTTTATGGCTTCGGAATAGAACTTCAGCGCAGCGCGGTAATCGCCCGAGGCGGCAAGCAGCTCGGCAACCTTGCGCAGCGATTCAACAAGCTTCTCCGTGGCGGCGGCCAGGCCCGAATTCACCTTCTCGTAGAGAGCGGCGGCCTGTATCTGCTGCCGTGCCAGCAGGTCCATGGCTTTGCGGCGCGAACGCAGTATGCGCGTGCTCAGATCCATGGCCATGATATGCAGCGGTCCGTAGCGCTCCGAGTCTTTCTTTACAAGCGCTCCAAGCACCTTGAACAGTATGTCGAGTTCCTTTTCGCTCTGCCGGTAGTCTTTCAGAGTGTAATGAATTTCAGCAAGGTCAAAGAGCAGAATAACGAGAGCCTGTTTAAAACTGTCGGACTCATAATCAGGATGAGTGCGAAGCACTCGCAGCCCTTCCACCACTCGTTCCAGAGCATCGCGGTAACGTTCTGCGGCAACGAGTTCGGAGGCTACTTTGCGCACACCTTCAAGTTCTTTGAGCACGCGATAGGCTTCGCTGTCGCGTTTTTCGCCATGTGTAAGGGATTGGTCGGTGAGTAGCATAGTGTTAAATATATTGTGTGTTTTATGCATTGCAGAAATTTAGACCCGTCAGCGGGCGGCAGCTTTCTTGGCTTCCGAGCCCAGGTATCCGCCGTGATGGCGCAGCGAGTAGTCGTAGGCTGTCAGGCCTATTGCCGTCATGGTGGCCACCACCAGCACATCGCCCATCACCGTCATCTGTGTGGTAGACACTGTGGGTGTCAGACCCAGCGGACATACTTCCGGGTTGCCGCCTGTGTGCAGACAAACGTCGGCAGCCTGTGCCAGCGGACTCTTGTCGTTTCCCGTAATAACAATCAGCGGCACATTGGGGTTCAGTCGGCGTGCCAGTTGCACCAGCTCCACTATCTCGCGCGTCTTGCCCGAGTTCGACAGCAGCAGCAGCAGGTCGTCGGGCTGCATGATGCCTAAGTCGCCGTGCTGCGCCTCGGCCGGATGCAGAAACACCGCCGGCGTGCCCGTGGAGCAGAAAGTAGTGGCTATGTTCATGGCTATCTGGCCGCATTTGCCCATGCCGCTCACCACTATCTTGCCATGCCTGGTGTGAGTGTGTTCAAGTATCAGTTCAAGAGCCTTGGCATAGCCCTCGCCGGCCGGTATGGAGGCCACTGCGGCGCTTTCGGCCGCTATTATATTCTTGAAAAGATTGTTTACGTCAATCTGAGTTGGAGTCTCGTTCACGGTAAGTCTTTTTGAGTTGAATGATTGCGTGTGAGGTCAGCAGGGAAAAGCCCGTTGTTCCAGATTCTCGATGCCTCGGCGGGCGCGGTCTGAAATCTCCACCGTTGTGCCCCTGTCGGGGTCATAGCTCACCATCACAGTGCGGCATACGGCCTTTATCTCGTTGGTGTCGCTGTTGAGCATCACCTGCTCCAGAGTGAAAGCCTTCTGACCCATCTCACAGCAGCGTGTGTAGATGGTTATAGGCTCGCCGTAGTAGGCTGAGGCTATGAACGAGCAGTCGATGTTGGCTATCACTGTCTCCACGCGCCGCCAGTCAATGTTGCCCTCCATTACCTGATGCAGGTATTGGGCCTTGGCGGTGTCGAAAAGCGAAAAATAGACCACATTGTTGAGATGGCCCAGTATGTCTATGTCGTTGAAGCGAATCTGCACATCCGCTGTGGAGTGATACAGACTGCGGTCGAAATGAAATTCCGGTTTGCGGTTCATATAAAACGTATTTTATCAATGACCTCGCGGCCGCACAGCGTGTTGAGCCGTTGAATAAGCGCGCCCGAATGTATCATCACCTCCTGGCGCACCACAGGTATGTCGCAGCGCAGCGTCAGCACCCGGTGCGATGCCTCCACCGCTTCGGCGTGATTTGCCAGCACCTCACCCACCACATCCTTCCACAGCGCCACAGCGCGCCGTTCGGCCATGCGCGAGCTCATGTCCTGCACTTCTATGATGCGGTCTATTACCGCCGACAGACGTTGAGGTTCAGTGCGTTTCATGGCTTCAGAGTGGTGTGAAGGCGCCGTTGTCGGCCTGCAGAAGCAGATGCCCGTCGATGCCTGCCAATATGCGGTCAAGATGTTCGCGGTTGGTGTCGGTGATGAAAATCTGGCCGAAGCCCGAGGCCGGACCAACCACATGAAGAATATGCTCCACGCGCGAGGCGTCGAGTTTATCGAATATGTCGTCGAGCAGCAACAGAGGCGTCTCGCCGCCCGTCTGACGCAGATAGTCGAACACGGCCAACTTCAGCGCCACGGTGAACGTCTTCAGCTGCCCCTGACTACCCACACTGCGCAGCGCATGACTGCCCAAAGTCGTTTCCAGGTCATCGCGGTGAACACCTGCCGAGGTGTAGCCTAACAGCGCGTCGCGCTGCCGGTTGGCCTCCAACAGCTCCGCCATGGGGCAGTCGGCAAGGGCCGAGCGGTAATGTATCTGCACATCGTCGGCACTGGCGCTCAGCTCCCTGTGATAACCAGCGAAGATAGGTGCCAGAGCCTCGGCCCATTTCCGGCGCGTGTCGTAGATGGCTGCCGCAGCCTCACACAGAGGCTGTTCCACGCTCTCAAACAGCAGCGAGTCGCGGATGCCCGACCGCAGCATGCGGTTACGGCTCTCCAGCGAACGCGTGTAGCGCATCAGGTGCTGCAGATAAGCCCCGTCAGCCTGCGAAATCACCATGTCCATGAAGCGCCGCCGTTCCTGACCCGCTCCCTGCACTATGGCCGTGTCTTGCGGAGCCACCAATACCAACGGCAGACGCCCAATGTGCAACGCCACACGCTTGTACTCCTTGCCGTCGGCACGCACAGATTTGCGCTTGCCGCGCGTGAATCCCACCGACAGGTTGCAGCTCACACCCCCGTCCGACACATATTCACCCTTCAGTAGAGCCGTGTCGGTGGTGTGGCGCAGATATTCGGCATCGGGCAGCGTGCGGAAGCCGCGCAGAAAGCTCATGAAATGCACTGCCTCAAGCAGATTGCTCTTGCCCATGGCATTGCGGCCCAACACACAGTTCACCTTGGGCGAGAAGTCTATTCTTGCCTCGGCTATATTTTTGAAATTGAGTATCTCGGCACTGCGCAGAAGCATGACAGCCTCAGAGTTTTTTGCCGTAAGAAAGGTCTCCGGCGTCGCCCAGGCCCGGTATGATGTATGAATGAGCGTTTATTTCAGCGTCTATGGCGCCGCACCACACCGTGGTCTTCTCCTGCGGGAAAACGCTGCAGATGTAATCCACAGCCTGCCGCGAGGCTATCACCGATGCCACATGGATATGCGCCGGCTCACCCTTGCTCAGCAAAGCCTTGTATGCCAGTTCCATGCTTGCACCCGTGGCCAGCATCGGGTCGGCAATAATCAGCGTCTTGCCTTCGATGTCGGGCGAGGCAAGATACTCTATCAGCACATCGAAGCTGTCGCCCTTCTCCTTGTAGCGCCGGTAGGCACTCACAAAAGCATTCTCCGCATAATCGAAATAACTCAGAAAGCCCTGATGAAACGGTATTCCGGCACGCATTATGGTGGCTAATACAGGCTCTGCGGCCGGTTTGTGGCAAGTGGCTGTGCCCAACGGAGTGGTTACCTCGCAGGCCCTGTACTCCATGCGACGGCTGATTTCGTATGCCATTATCTGGCCTATGCGCTCAAGATTGGTGCGGAAACGCAGCGGGTCTTTCTGCACCGTAACATCGCGTAATTCCGACATATAGACGCTCACCAGACTCGGCCGGTCGTCAAAATTTATTATCTCTATCATGGCATGATTTCTCTTCGCCTGCAAAGTTACTAAAATTTTTTTGAAAAAGGAATAGTATATGCTCTCCGTGTGCCTTCCGCCCCCTCTTTGGGCGATTTCTGCAAATTATCTGTACGCCTTTTTCGGCATATTCAGATTTTAAGTATTACTTTTGTGCACCAAACCTCTACAGTCAAGACATGAAAAAACTCTTAACCACTCTTACCCTACTTCTTGCGCTGCCGTTTGTTGCGGCATCGCTGTGGGCACAGCCGTTGCCTGCGGGGGCTGTGGCGCCACCTCCCGAGATGCGGGCCTTTACGGCTGCCGAAGCCCTTTCCGCGCCGGTTTCGCCTGCCAGAGAGGCGCGTCCCGCCTCAGCCGCACAGCTCAAAGGCAAATACCTCACTTACGGCTATACCACCAATAACGCCCATGCCACTTACTGGACAGACATCGCCCCCCTGAGCGGCGATTCAGTGAGCATTGTCAATCTGATGGGCAAAGGCACAGCCGTTCACGGCCGCTATAATGCTCAGACAGGAATCCTCTCCGTGCCTTCGCAGTTCCTCTTCAACGACCCCGAATACGGCGATTTCTTCTGCGTGCGCGTGGACATTGACAAAAAGGTCTATTACCCGATGCCGATATTGAATTCACCGTCAACGCCGACGGCATTATGCAAACCGGCAACTGGGGCGCCTTCATCCTCTCGGGTCAGAACAAGGGTCTCTCCACCATCCGTTACCGTGAGATTCTCTATCCGGCCCGCGGCGTGATGACCGATTACTCGCAGACCAAGACTGACGCCGATTCAGTAAGGTCATATCCGGTGGCTGTGTTCCGCGAAAACGACACACACATCCTGGTCAAGAACTTCTATAACTACGGTGCTGACGTGGTGCTCACCCTCAATTCCGACGGCTCGGTGAATGCCGCCCGCTCCCCCTTGGCATACGGCAAAAGCTCGTCGGGTTCCACGCTCACATTCTATAACTACGCCGTCAACAACTACGTGTCGCCCACATCGCTGAAGCTCGCCACCACCGGCGTCCCGGGTCAGTACGCCGATTCAGTGATTACCTTCAACCGCTGGGCCGTTTCCTCATCAACCTCGGTGAGTGCCATCTACGAACTTCTGTCGCACTCCACCATAAAGATGCCCGAGCCTTTCGCTCCCTTCTCCGTTGACCTGGCTCTCTCGGGCTCAGGCACCGCTCAGGACCCATATCTGGTAACCTCGGCAGCCGACCTGCAGTCGCTCTCCAAGGCCGTGAACCACAACACCAAATACACCGTGTCGAAGAAGGCCTTCGAGGGTAAATACTTCCGCCAGACGGCCGACATTGACATGGCCGAGGTGCAGAACTTCGAGCCTATCGGCATAGCCACCTCGTCAACCTTCTGCGGCATCTATGACGGCAACGGACACTCCATCAGCAATCTCACCGTCAACCGCCGCGACAATCAAAATACCGGTCTCTTCGGCATCATGGGCAAGCAGGCCGCACTCCTCAACCTCACTTTCATCAACCCCACGCTCAGCTCAACCAAGACCTATACAGGCACGGCGGCAGCTCAGTCAGCCGGCATTATTCGCAATGTAAAAGTGCAGGGTGCCGACATCTCCGGTTCCACGTCATACGTTGGCGGCGTTGTGGGTTCCTCCACCGGCATCATCGACAACGTATGGTGCAGCGGCAGCGTCAGTGCCAACTCCTTTCTGGGCGGCATTGTGGGCGCTTCCAACGGCCATATCTATAACGCCTATTCCGAGGCTGACATCACCCTCAAGCTCAAATCGGGCATAGTGGGCGGCATCGCCGGCTCTGTGGCAGGCGACACCGTAGTGGTGCGCGATTGTCTCTTCGCCGGTACCGTAACCGACAAGCTCGGCAGCTCCACCATCGGCGGCATTGCCGGTTATATGCAGATGGCCTCGGTGAGCGCCTGCGCAAACCACGGTTACATCTATTCCAAATCGGTGAGCAACAACACCACTGCGGTGGGCGGCATTGCCGGTCTCTTCTCGGCAGCCCACGCCACCGACTGTCATTTCTCAGGTCGCATCAGCGCCACCGACGCACAGATGGTTGCCGGCCTGGCCGCCAAGTTAGTGAAACGCACCGGCAGCGGCACAGACACCCCTTCGTTTGCCAACTCTCTGGTAACAGGCATCATAGACTGTCCGGCAGAGCTGCAGAAGAATGAGTTCACAGGCTCCGAGCTGGAGCAGTTCACCCTCACCAACTGCTACTTCGGCACACAGACCTCCTCGCGCGGCTCTCAGCAGGGTGGCCGCACCATTGCCGCTCTCACCAACGGCACACCCATAGAGGGCTTCAACACGCAGTCGTGGCAATTCGCCGCCGGCCGCTATCCCGTGGTCAAAGCCTTTGCCGAAACCGACCAGGGCATCCTCCACAGCCTCCCCTTCATCCTCGACGAGGCCGACGATGTAACCGCCGTCCGTCATGCCGTTACCCTCACCGACCATCAGCGCGCCGACTGGCATTTCTTAGTGGCCGGAAAGCTCCTCAAACAGGGCCACGGCATGAAGATTCAGGATGGCAAGGCCATTATCTCGGCCACCTCGGCTGCCACAGACACTCTGGTAGCCACTGTGGGCAATCACCACAAACTGGCCTTCCTCAAGGTGCTTCCCAAGGAGTTTGACGGCGAAGGCACAGCCGACTCTCCTTATCTCGTCCGCTCGTTAAAGGATATTCTGAAAATCAGCAATGCCGTTGACAAGCAGAACATCCGCTATACCGGCACGCATTTCCGCCTCATGGCCGACCTCGACCTCACAGGCGTGGATAACTTCATCGGCATCTCGGCTGTGGGTACGCAGAATGCTTTCAACGGCATCTTCGACGGCAACGGCCATGTCATCAAAAACTGGATTATCGACCGCTGCGGCCTGCAGAACGGTACCGCCACGGTGCCTCTCTCGTCGAGCTATATGGTCGGCTTCTTCCTCTATACCGGCGAGCAGGCCGAGGTGCGCAACCTCACCATCGACGCCTCTTGCTCCGTTACAGCCGGCTCGCATGTGGCCCCGCTCATCAGCCAGAACGCCGGTTTGGTGGAGAACTGCCGTAACTTCGCTCCCGTTACCGGTCTCTACAACGAAACGGGCGGTCTGGTGGCCGCAAACCTCGCCACAGGCATTCTCCGCAACTGCTACAACGGCGCCGCCGTCAAGGGTGGCCGTCAGGTGGTAGGTGGCCTCGCCGGCATCAACGCCGGCCGCATGGAGGGCTGTCAGAACGACGGCTTCGTCCTCAACGACAGCATCAGCAATTATTCACCCGTCATCGGCGCCACCGGCATTGCCGGCGGTCTGGCGGGTCTCAACTACGGCGTCATCACCAACTGCCTCGGCGCCGGCTCCGTCAAAGCGCGTCAGATTGCAGGCGCAATAACGGGCGAGAATATGGAGGAGGGCGTCATCACCAACACCCTCGCCACGGGCATCGTCTTCCACAGCGAAGTGGCCGGCACGCAGGGCGCTGTAACGGGTCGTCAGTTCGGCGCAGAAAATTCGCTTCAGAACGTCTTTTATGATGCCCAGCATACTTCCGACACCGACGGTGAAAATATGTCGCTCATGGGCGTTACAGGGCTGAATACGGCCATCCTCGTTTCCGGCTCGCTGCCTAAGGGTCTCGACGCACCGCTCTGGTGCGCCGCAAAGGGCCGCTTCCCCATGCTCGCCGCTTTCCAAAATCTGAAGCAGGCCATCTTCAACGCCTCCACGCATGTGGATTTCAGCACTGAAGGTCGCACAGATACTCGCTTCGCCATGCGTCGTGCCGCTCAAATCTCCTGTCCCGAAGGGGCTGCTCTCTCTCTTGCGCAGGGCAAGCTCTCGGTCAGCCGGAACACTCTTGCCGTTCCGTCCGGTGTGCGAGCTGTCTCCGACACGCTGCGCATCGTTTCCGCCGGTATGGAAAAGGTCATCCCGCTCTTCGCTCCGGGCGCTATCCTGGCAAAGGGCGACGGCTCGGCGCAGAATCCGTGGCTCATTGAAGCGGCTGCCGACTGGAACACGCTCCTGGCGTATGCCGCTGAGAACAATATCGACTTCCGCGACGAGTCATTCAGCGTTACCAAAAACATTGACTTCGGCGGCAGCACGCTGGCGCCTCTGGGCGACGGTGTTACGCCTTTCCGGGGCACACTCCGGGGCAACAACCACTCGTTCAGCAACATCAGCATCTTCACCACGGTCAGTAATGCCGGTCTCTTCGCCTCCCTCGGCAGCGAGGGCCGCGTGCAAGACCTTGTCATCGACGGCACAAGCTCGGCAAAGGGTTACAGCAACGTGGGTATGGTGGCCGGTCGCAACGCCGGTGTCATTGAACACTGTGTCAACAAGGCCACGGTGCAGTCAGCATACACCTACGCCGGCGGCATGGCGGGTTACGTAGTGGCCGGTGGCCGGTTCCTCAACTGTCAGAACTACGGCGCCATCACCTCTGACCAGGGTCAGGCCGGCGGCATAGCCGGTGGCAACGGCTCCGACATCGGCGGCCTCATCAGGGGCTGCGAAAACCACGGCACCATAGTCTCCGGCGAACGTAGTGCCGGCGGCATCATAGGCTCTGGGCGTGTGGCTATCAGCAATTGCGTCAACCACGGCAACATCTCCTCCGTCAGCACTTACGCCGGCGGCATCGTGGGCTATCACACCTACACCTTCCCCATCGACAGCTGCGAAAACCGTGGCGACGTAACGTCGCAGGCGGGTGCGGCAGGCGGCATCGCCGGTTATCTGTTTGCCTCGGCGCCTCTCAGCCATTGTGTCAACTATGGCGACGTAACCTCAGGCAAGACTTGGGCCGGTGGCATCGTGGGCAATTCTTACCGCGCTCCGGTGTCGGTGGTCAACAGCGTCAATTACGGCAACATCACCGCCACAACAACGCATGCCGGCGGCATCATCGGCAATCTCATCGCCGCCACCGACTCCACCGCCAACACGCTCTCTCATCTCGAGAACCACGGCGTCATCCAGGCCGGCGGCAACTATAGCGGCGGCATAGTGGGCCAGATGGGCTCTTACGGCACTCTCTCGCACGCCTCCAACTACGCTCCGGTTACTGCCAAAGGTAACTACGCCGGCGGCATCGGCGGCAACGTAAGCTCTGAAACGCTCATCTCGCAGTGCCGCAACTCGGCTCCCGTCAAGGGCGCAATCTATGTGGGCGGCATCGCCGGCGGTTTCATTGGCCAAATGGACCTCTGCTGCAACTCAGGCAGTGTTACCGCCGACAAATACACCGCCGGCGGTCTGGGAGGCACCACCCTCAGCACAACGACTGTGAAAGCGGCCATCTCGCGCAGCTTCAACACCGGCTCTGTGCAGAGTCTGGGCACCACGGCCACAACCAATTATAACATCGGCGGCATCCTGGGTGGCGGCAATGTCAAGCTCAGCTCGGTGTATAATGTCGGCGACGTCAGTGCCTATAAATGTGCCGGCGGTCTGGTAGGACTGGCCGTAAAAGGGTCTGCCTCGGGTCAGGGCACATCGGTGAAAGACTCGTATAATGTGGGCAGCGTAACGTGTCTGGAGAGTGGCAACGAAAGCACCTGCGGCCACCTCATCGGCGCTTCGGCAGCTCTTACGTATGTCTCCTACACCAACAGCTACTTCGACAAGCAGATGGCCGCTGCGGTCTCTTATCCACTCGACACAGCCGCCACCGCCATCATGACGCGCGATTTCAGCACCGACAGACTCGGCGCCGACTTCATTCAGCTGGCTCCCAACACCTATCCGGTGCTGAAGGAGTTTGCCACCGACAGTCTGGCACGGCTCTACGCTTCGGCGCTGCGTCTGGCCGACGGCAACACGCGCCATAATGTGGTGAGCCGCTTCTTCCTGGCTGCTCCCGACGGCATCAGCTGGTCGTCCGACCACTTCAACCTCTCCGACGGCCGCGGCCGCTGGAACGATCTGAGCGTAGGGCAGACGTATCCTCTTTATGCCAACTTCGGCACTTACCAACGACCCTTCCTGCTCACCGTCAATGCCACCTCAGGCCTGAGTGCTGCTGACGCTGACATCGCCGGGCAGACTGCGGCAATACTCTGGTATGCACCCGACGGCACCCGACTCCCTGCAGCCCGCAAAGGCTTCTGCATCAAAGTTTCCGTTTACCCCGACGGCCGACGCACCACCACCAAGGTGCTCGTGCCCTAACCCTCTTCCCTCTCTCCTCCCCCCCCCCTCTTACCCGCCTGCCGAGCTCGCCTCCGCAGGCGGGTAATTTCTCTGCCTGCAGAAGGCGCTGACGGACGGGTGGTTCGAGGCTAAAGCCTTCGCCGGCACCAAAATTATGGTTAGTTGTGGTTGCTGCAATGCTTGGAGGGTTGGGGCTGAGGGCCCGGTTGCTATAATTTTGGTGCTGGCGAAGGCTTTAGCCTCGAATTCAGGCTGGCGAAGGCTTTAGCCTCGAATTCAGGCTGGCGAGGGCTTTAGCCTCGAATTACTGGCCCTTGCCGTGGCAGTTTTTGTATTTCTTGCCGGAGCCGCAGGGGCAGGGGTCGTTGCGGCCAACCTTCGGCTGCGTGTTCTTGATGGGCATGCGCGTAGGCTGTTGTTGAGTGTAGCTGCTCTGCATGGCTTTGCGCTGGTTGCTCTCGTAGTCGTCGCGCGTGGTCGAGTAGTTGGCGTAGGGGTTGTTGGCCGGCGCTGAGCTGTATTCGCGCTTCAGAGCCTGGCGCGGACGGGCAGCCTTAGCCTCCTCCTCGGCAGCTCGCGCGGCTTCAGCCTGAGCCTTAGCCTCCTCGTAGTCCGGCACGGCGAGTTTGCCGCGAAGAAGCGTAGAAACAGATTTCGTGTTCATATCCCACAGCATCTTCTTCCACAGCTCGTAAGCCTCGAGCTTGTAGATTACCAGCGGGTCTTTCTGTTCGTAGCTGGCGTTCTGCACCGACTTGCGCAGCTCGTCCATTTCTCGCAGCTGTTCCTGCCAGCAGCGGTCGATTGAGCTGAGAAGCACCGCCTTCTCCCAGGCTTTGCTCAGAGGAGCGCAGTCGTTGTTATAAGCCTCGGTTATGTCGAAGCGGATGTTGTACACCCGTTTACCGTCGGTTACCGGCACACCCACCAGACCCGTGGCGCCCTGCATCTCCACAAAGTCCTTTATGTAAGGCATAGCCCCTTCGCGCATCTTGTCTTTCTTGCGCTGCAGGTCGGTCATGGAGGCCTCAGCAATGCGTTCGGTGATTTCGTTGGCGTCGAGGTGCGGATATTCCTCAGCTTTCACCGGCACATCCAGCGCCAGCACCTTACGCGTTTCCTCCTGCAGGTCCTCGAAGCTGCCGCTGCGACGCGTAATCTCCTCGGCGGTTTCATAAATCATGTTGGCGATGTCGCTGCCCACACGTTCGCCCTTCAGAGCGTTCTGACGGCGTCCGTAGACACCCTTGCGCTGAGCGTTCATCACATCGTCATATTCCACCAGACGCTTACGTATGCCGAAGTTGTTCTCCTCCACGCGCTTCTGTGCGTTCTCGATGGACTTGGTAACCATCTTCGAGTCGATCATATCGCCCTCCTTGAAGCCGAGACGGTCGAGCGTCTTTACCACCCTTTCATTGGCGAAGAGACGCATCACAGTGTCTTCAAACGACACGAAGAATACTGAGCTGCCCGGGTCGCCCTGACGTCCCGAGCGGCCGCGCAGCTGACGGTCGACGCGGCGGCTCTCATGGCGTTCCGTGCCTATGATGGCCAGACCGCCCGCCTCTTTGACCTCCGGAGTAAGCTTGATGTCGGTACCACGGCCTGCCATGTTCGTGGCAATGGTCACCATACCCTTTTCGCCGGCGTGAGCCACGATGTCGGCCTCCTTCTGGTGCAGCTTGGCGTTGAGCACCTGATGCGGTATCTTGCGCAGCTGAAGCATACGGCTCAGCAGCTCCGAAATCTCCACCGACGTGGTACCCACGAGCACCGGACGGCCAATCTCTATCATGGCCTGAATCTCGTCGATTACCGCGTTGTATTTCTCTTTCTTGGTGCGGTAAACGCGGTCGTTCTGGTCGTTGCGAATCACCGGACGGTTGGTGGGAATCTCCACCACTTCCAGCTTGTATATGTCGTAGAACTCGCCGGCCTCCGTCATAGCCGTACCGGTCATGCCGGCCAGCTTGCGGTACATGCGGAAATAATTCTGCAGCGTGATGGTGGCGTAGGTCTGAGTGGCAGCTTCCACCTTGACACCCTCCTTGGCCTCGATGGCCTGATGCAGACCGTCGCTGTAGCGGCGACCCTCCATGATACGGCCCGTCTGCTCGTCTACAATCTTTATTTTGTTGTCGTCGATAACGTATTCCACGTTGATGTCGAACAGCGTGTAGGCTTTCAGCAGCTGATTGACCGTGTGTACACGTTCCGACTTGATGGAATAGTTCTGCAGCAGCTCATCCTTGCGGCTCTGCTTCTGCTCGTCGGTGAGCGGCTCGTTCTCCACTGCCGACAGCTGAGCGGCGATGTCGGGCAGAATGAAGAATTCCGGGTCCTGATTGGTGCCCGAAAGCACCTCTATGCCCTTGTCAGTAAGTTCTATGGAGTGGTTTTTCTCGTCGATTACGAAATAGAGCGGTTCCACAGCCTTCGGCATCTCGCGGTTGTTGTCGGCCATGTATTTGGCTTCCACCTTGAGCAGAATCTGTTTTATGCCCTCTTCGCTGAGATAGCGGATGAGCGGCTGATATTTGGGCAGACCCTTGTAGACGCGGAAAAGCGCCAGACCGCCGTCTTCGAGCAACTGTTCGGCGCTGAGAGCCTTCTTGGCCTTCTCCTCGGCCGGACGCTCGTCGTATTTGGCAATTTTCTCCGGGTCGCCGCTCATAGCCGCCGTAATCTTGTTGCGGGCTTCCACAAGCAGGTTCTGGGCCAGACGCCGCTGAGCGTTGTATACCTTCTCCACATTGGGCTTGAACTCCACAAACATCTGGTCGTCGCCCTTCGGCACCGGACCGGAGATGATAAGCGGCGTTCGGGCGTCGTCGATAAGCACCGAGTCCACCTCGTCCACAATGGCGTAGTAGTGTTCCTGACGCTGCACCAGGTCTTCGGTCATGAGCGCCATATTGTCGCGCAGATAGTCGAAACCGAACTCATTGTTGGTGCCGAAAGTAACGTCACACTCATAAGCTGCGCGGCGTTCCTTGCTGTTGGGGCGCGTCTTGTCGATGCAGGCCACCGTGAGGCCGTGGAACTGATAGAGCGGACCCATCCATTCCGAGTCGCGCTTGGCCAGATAGTCGTTCACCGTTACGACATGCACACCTTCGCCCGTGAGAGCGTTGAGGAAGACAGGCAGCGTGGCCACCAGCGTCTTACCCTCGCCCGTAGCCATCTCCGCAATGTTATTGCTCACCTTCTTGCCGTCGATCATCATGCCGTGAAGCACCTGGCCGCCGATGAGCTGAACATCGTAATGCACCATATCCCATTTGGTAAGATTGCCGCCGGCCACCCATTCATTTTTGTAGATGGCCTTGTCGCCCTCAATGGAGATGAAGTCCTTGCCCTGAGCCGCCAGCGCGCGGTCGGCGTCAGTGGCCGTAACCTCTAAAGTGTCATTCTCCTTGAAGCGGCGTGCCGTTTCCTTCACAATGGCGAAGACCTCGGGCAGCGCCTCATCGAGTTTGCGGGCATACATCTCGAACTTCTCCTCGCGCAGAGTGTCAATCTCCTTCCACAGCGGTTCGCGCTTGTCGTAGTCGAGTGTCTCGATTTCCTGACGCAGCTCGGCTATGCGGTCGGACGTCTGCTTTGCCACGCCGCGGATGTCGTCGCGAATCACGTCAACACGCGCGCGAAGCTCATCATTGCTCAGGCTCTGAAGCTCGGCACTGATGGGGTTTATCTGTTCTGTAACACGTTTCCACAGCGGACGCACGGCGCGTTCGCTCTGGTCTCCGAGTATCTTTTTCAGTATTTTGCCTATACCCATTTTCTCTGTTATGTAGTTTTATGCTGCCGGACACTGATTAAGCATTTTTATGCACCGGCAAAAATTATCCGCAAAGATAATAAAAATATGTGGTTTTGCAAAAAGGCTCCCTCTGCGGGCGCCCCGGACTCTTTTCAGTCCCTTTTTTAACTCTTTTCCGATTCTTTGCCGCCCGTTTTCCCTTCACGGCAAAACCAGCGAGCGCGCTATGGAGCCGTTGGGAGCCGGCAACCGCAGCAAGCGGCTCAGCGTGGGCGCGATGCGCAGTGCCGACACCGGTTCAGAGGCTTTTGAGGGCGTATGACCCGGAGCCATTATAACAGCCGGAGTGGCGGCAGTGTTCATCCGTATGGCTGTGCGCGTCGACGGTGTGGAATAGTCGTCGTTGAGCGTCCAGCCCGGCTGCACACTTATTATCAGGTCGCCGGCGGTGTTAGCGTCGAGCGCACGCGAAGCCCGTTCCAGAGCGTCGGTAGTGCCGCTGAGGATGTCGCCGAGCGTCGTCACCGTGGCTATGCCGCTCATACGGCTCAGAAAATCGCGCGCCTCCTCCAAGGGAGTGCTTCCCGATGAGGCAGGGCGGCGAGCCGCTTCCTCCATAGCCTTGTTGTTGAGATAGACGTGCGTGCCCGAGATGCCGTCAACGTAATCCGCATGACCATATTTGGCACCCATGTAAGAGTTCAGCAGCGCCGCGGCGCGTTTGGTGCTCAGCTCTCCCCCCGGTATGCGATACATCTCCGCAGGCTGCGCGTTGTTGTCGAAATGCCCCGTGGAAAGCAGGAAGACGACCGTTTTGTCGAGCCCTACCTCCTTGTCGATGGCATTTAGCAGCCGTTCCAAATCCCTGTCCAGACGCAGATAAGCGTCCGTCAGTTCCACGCGGTAATCCCCGTCGCGGTTGCGGTTGTAAGGAGCAAGACTATAGGCCAGATTGAGCATATCGATGGTGCCTTTGCCGTGTCCCGGCTTCAGTTCGCGCAGATACTGAACGGCCACATCGGTGATTTCGCGGTTGCCCGCCGGCGTGCGCCCGAAGGTGGTGTATACATCGCGGTCAGCGCTGCGGAAGCCGTGGCTGAAGGGGTAATACTTCTTCTGCGGCGGCAGCCCCGGATACCTGTCTATGCTCAGCAGAGGTTTCCATTGCATGGTGTCGATGCGGCGGCGCAGAGGCTGCTGCATATTGCGCATCACAAGGGGAGCCGGCAGAGCGCCGGTGTAATAGGGCGACGTTGTCCACTGGCCTGTGTTGGGGTCAATCCACGCCGCCGAAGTGGGCGTGTGGCCTCCCATAAGCACAGCAAACAGCGGGTCGGCAGCCACCGAATAGACCTTGTTGAACTTCTGGCCGTCAATCACCAGCTCGTCGGTGATGGTCGACAGCAGCAGTTGTTCGGGCGAGTAGTTGTTGTTTGCCATCAGCGCCGGAATGCGGCGGCGCGTCTTGCGGTCGAACGTCTCCGCCCCCGTAACACCGTTGTTGGCCGGCCATGACCCCGTGTAGAGCTGTGCTATGGCCGAGGCGCCGTCTGTCTGCGGCACGCCGAAGTCCAAATCGGAGATATAGAGCCCGTTTTTCAGCAGCCTGTTGAAGCCTCCCTCGCCCATCAGCGGCAGCAGGTCGTGCAGATAATCAGTTTGCAACTGGTCGGCCACTATGCCTATTACAAGCTGAGGGCGTTCGGCACGCATCGGCGCACAGATTGCCAATGCGGTGGCGAAAACAATTGTGGCATATATACGGCGAACTCGATATTTCATGTTCTAATTATTGCGGTTTTTTGAAAAATAACAGCGAATATGACACGGCAGAAATCATCTCCGTGAGGGCTATGGGCAGCATGGCGGCGTTGCCACACTGGGTCTGGAAAGGCCATATCACCGCCACAAACAACAGCGCAATGGCCTGTGCGGTGAGATATGCCACCGCTATGGGGCGCGTGCGGCGGCTCCACACAAGCAGCGGCACAATGAGCGCCAAGGGGTTTATCCACGTCAGCAACAGATTGGGCGACGCGGCGCGGTGTATGGAGAAAAACACCAGGAAGGCTATTATGCAGCCCATTAACCCCGTCATGCCGTAGAAGAGCGCCATGAACCAGTTCAGCACCCTCAGCCGGCGGCGGCAGAAGATGAAACAGGCCGCTGCGATGACCACGAGCAGCCATCCGGCAAACACCGGCGAGGCATACCACGGAGTGGGAGGCAGGGTGGCGTCGGGAGCGCCTTTCCATAGCACTGTGGTGTTGCTCACCAGGGGCTGACCGTTGCTCATCACCGCGTCGGCCACCTTGTCGTGAAGCACTATGGGCAGGAAAATCTGGTCGGAGTTGCTGATGACCGTATCCACCGGATAGGCCAACGCAAGGTCTATGCCCAGACTGTACCACGGATAATGACTGTGATAGGCACGCATAGCCTGCCGATAGGTGGGGTAGAGCTGCCCGGCAGGCAGAGTTACGCCCCCGGCCGCTTTGTCGATTTGGTCCCATACGCGCGTGGAGCAATTGTCCTTTACATAGTCGTAGAGATAGACCCGGTTTTGCGGCAGGGCGTTTATTTGCAGAGCCTTGCGCAAGGCTTCGGCCTGCGGCTGAGTGAGATTGAGTGTCTGCTCCTCCACACGCCGTCCGTTCGACACATATTCGGGCATAAACCACTCAAACGGATAGCCGCCTACCTGATACATCATCTCACCCTTGACGAAGCGTCCCACGAAGTTCGGTTCTAAAAAATCGAACATGCCGTAGTTCCACACCGAGTCGAAGGGTTGATTGTTGCTGTCGGTGCCGCGTATGCGCAATGCCGTGTGGCCGTAAAGCTCATAGACCTCCTTACCGGGCCAGCAGGTTATCAGACTCACCTTCAGCTCTGCCGCCGCTTCCGACAGCATCAGAGCCGCCAGCAGCGTCAGCAACGTTGATATACACTTACCGTAATTCTTTCCCATACACCTTATATGTATTGCTTCACCGGCTTTTTGCTATAAGGGTGTGCCAAAACAACCTCTGACACACCCTATTATCTTACACTTTGTACTATGGATTAGTATTCGCAGTTCTTGGGATAACGCGGGAAGGGAATCACGTCGCGAATATTCTGCATACCTGTTACGAACAGCACCAGTCGCTCAAAGCCCAGGCCGAAGCCCGAATGAGGCACTGAGCCGTAGCGGCGCGTGTCGAGATACCAGTCCATGCCCTGCAGGCCGAGTTCGTCAACGCGTGCTTTCAGCTTGTCGTAGTCCTCCTCACGCTGGCTGCCCCCGATGATTTCGCCGATGCCGGGGAAGAGAACGTCCATGGCGCGCACCGTCTTGCCGTCGTCGTTGAGCTTCATGTAGAAAGCCTTTATCTCCTTGGGGTAATCGGTGAGGATTACCGGTTTGCGGAAGTGTTCCTCCACCAGATAACGCTCGTGCTCGGAAGCCAGATCAACGCCCCAGTAAACCGGGAACTCAAACTTCTTGCCGCTCTGCTCCAGAATCTTCACACCTTCGGTGTAGGGCAGGCGCACGAAGTCGTTGTGCAGCACGAACTTCAGACGCTCTATCAGACCCTTGTCGAACATATCGTTGAGGAACTGAATATCGTCGGCGCAATGCTCAAGAGCGTAGCCAATGCAGTATTTCACAAACTCCTCGGCCAGGTCCATGTTGTCTTCAATCTCATAGAAGGCCATTTCCGGCTCAATCATCCAGAACTCCGACAGGTGGCGCGGAGTGTTGGAGTTTTCGGCGCGGAACGTGGGGCCGAAGGTGTAAATCAGACCTAAGGCAGTGGCGCCAAGCTCACCCTCGAGCTGACCCGAAACGGTGAGGGAAGCCTGTTTGCCGAAGAAGTCGCGGCTGTAATCCACCTTGCCCTCTTCGGTGCGGGGCAGGTCTTCGAGGTTGAGAGTCGTTACCTGGAACTGAGCGCCGGCGCCTTCGCAGTCGCTGGCTGTTATCAGCGGCGTGTGGAAGTAGCAGAAGCCCTTGGAGTTGAAGAAGTTATGCACCGCAAAGGCCAGTGCGTGGCGTATGCGGAGCACGGCGCCAAACGTGTTGGTGCGCGGACGCAGATGCGCCTTCTCGCGCAGGAACTCCATGGTATGACCCTTTTTCTGCAGCGGATAACCGGCGTCGGCGGTGCCGTACACCTCTATCTCATCGGCCTGCAGCTCAACGGTCTGGCCTTTGCCCTGGCTCTCGGCAAGAGTGCCCTGTGCGTGGATGGCCGAACCCGTGGTGATGAGCTTCAGAAGCTCCTCCTGACTGCCGAAGCGGCTCATGTCGAGCACTATCTGCAGGTTCTTGATGGTGGAGCCGTCGTTGAGGGCTATGAACTGAACGTTCTTGTTGCCTCGGCGCGTACGCACCCAGCCCTTTACATCGACCTCCTTACCTGTATATGCTGCCGCGTCTGCAAGCAGACTTTTTACGGTAACTCGCTTTATATCTTTCATTGTTGTGTTGCTTATTCAAACGACCCCTGGCGCAGATAGTTTACCTCTTCCTGTGTCAGGTAACGCCATTTGCCGCGGGGCAGATTTTTCTTTGTCAGACCGGCGAAATACACGCGGTCAAGCTTCACCACTCTGTAGCCAAGAGCCTCGAAGATGCGGCGCACAATGCGGTTGCGTCCGCTGTGAATCTCTATGCCGGCCTGTTTGCGGTCGGTGTCCGAGACGTAGCTGATTTCGTCGGCGTGAATCTCGCCGTCGTCAAGCTCTATGCCGTCGGCAATGCGCTGCATATCCTCTTCGGCAATAGCCTTGTCGGTCCAGACGTGATAGATTTTCTTCTTCACGAACTTGGGGTGAGTGAGCTTCGAGGCCAGGTCGCCGTCGTTGGTGAGCAGCAGAACGCCGGTGGTGTTGCGGTCCAGACGACCTACCGGATAGATGCGTTCGCGGCAGGCATTCTTCACAATGTCGAGCACCGTGGTGCGGCCTCCCGGGTCATCGCTTGTGGTGACGCAGTTTTTGGGCTTGTTCAGAAGCACATAGCATTTGCGTTCGGGCACCACTACCTTGCCGTCATATTCCACCACATCGGCGGGTTTGATTTTCGTACCGAGTTCGGTAACCACCTTTCCGTTCACCGTTACGGCTCCTGCCTGAATCTTTTCGTCGGCTTCGCGGCGCGAGCAGATCCCGGCGTTGCTCATGAACTTGTTCAGACGCATTTCGCTGTCGGGATCCGGAATGTCTACCGTATATTCTATCTGTTTGGGACGCGGGGTAAAGCGCTGAGCCTGCTGGCGGAAGGTGTTGCGCTGGTTGGGCTGACGGTTGTAGCCGCCCTGCTGACGCTGCTGGTATCCGCCGGGCTGACGCTGCTGATAACCGCTCTGCTGACGGGGCTGATAGCCACCCTGCTGATAGCCTTGCTGACGCTGCTGATAACCGCCCTGCTGGTATCCGCCTTGCTGACGCTGCTGATAACCGCCCTGCTGGTAACCGCCCGGCTGACGCTGCTGATAGCCACCCTGCTGATAGCCTTGCTGACGCTGCTGATAACCGCCCTGCTGATAGCCCTGCTGACGCGGCTGGTAACCGCCCGGCTGACGCTGCTGATAGCCACCCTGCTGACGCGGACGGTAACCGCCCGGCTGACGCTGCTGATAGCCCTGCTGACGCGGTTGGTAACCACCCTGCTGACGCGGCTGATAGCCCTGCTGACGCGGCTGATAACCGCCGCTGCGGTCGTTGTGAGGACGATAGTTGGAATAGGGTTGCTGAACGTCGTTCGATTCTCCGTTGATAGCATCTTCTCCATCGCCCTGAGGTTTGTTGTAGGATGCACCCTGTCCGTAGGTGTTCATGCGCGGACGCTGCTGATAGCCGCCCTGATAGGGATGCGGCTGATAGGGACGCGGCTGATAGCCTTCGCGGCCATTGTCGGTTGCCGGGTGAGGGGTGTCACCTCCAAAATTTACTTTCTCGTAATGGGACTGTTCAATCGGACTGCCGCCTATGGGCGTGGCCCCGATACGCGGGCGTTTAGGTTTCTTTTCTGTATCCATGGGTATGTGTTCTTGACGCGATGCATCATCTCTGATGTGGTCGGGCCGCTTTGGTTTTAAAGGTTCTTTGTTTGTGTTTGTGTGTATCTATTTGTTGCTCTACAATGTGATGTTGCCTGCCTTAGGCAAACTTTCTTGCAAAGATAACAACTTTTCTTGGAATATTGACTGACCATGGGCAAAAAAATCACCCCGGACAGGCAATTTTTTTTATCCGGGGTAATTTTTATGGGTCTATTGGCGCTGTTCTCGTAGCTTTTACAGGCGCTTTCAGAAGGGGAGTTCCTCGTCGAAAGCCGAGTTAGCGGCGGTGTTGGAGATGGTGTTGGAGGAGACGGTGTCGGCGGCACGCGATGCCTGAGGCAGCGTCTCGAGGCTCTTCTTCAGTTCCTCGTCGCATTTGGTGAGTTTGGCGCGGCAATATTTCAGCAGGCTGATGGCCTGAGTGGTGTAGGCGCTCAGATTGTCGATGTCGCAGTTGGGCGACTGCATCAGCCCAAGTATATTCTCCAGTTTGGAAATAGCTTCGGAATAAGTGAGGTTCTGTTGGTCCATATCGGGTGCTATATGTTGTTTTCTATGGCTGTTACGGTTGATGTGAATTCACCTTTTGCCAGACGCGTTGTCAGCGAGGTGCCGGGAGAAAGCTGCGAGGCGTCGGTAACGGCGTGGCCGTTGACCAGTGTCAGCGAATAGCCGCGTGCCAGGGTGGCCTGCGGACTATAGGCTTTTACCAGACGCGCTATGTTGTCGAGGCGCTGTGTGGCGTTCTGCAGGCCTGAAGTGGCTGCGCTGCAGAGGTTTTGCTGAAAATAGTCGAGCTTCTGGCGCTGCAGCCGCAGAGTGGCGCGGCCGGCGTCGGGCAGCCGGTGTACGATGTTGTCGAGGCGCTGTGCGGCATTCTGCAGACAATGGCGGCTGAGCTGCGGAATCAGCGATTCTATGGAGGCCAACCGCTGCGAGGCGTTGCTCAGTCCCTGACGAGCGGTGGTGTGCAGACGCGTCTCAAGCTGCGACAGCTGTTCGCGCGAGCCGCTGATTATGGACTGTGCCAGTCCGGCAATGTCGCGTGTCAGCGTCTCTATGCGCGCCAATGTGTCAGCGGCATGACTTATCAGCCATTCGGCCGCTGCCGTGGGCGTTTTTACGCGCGTATGGGCTATCTCGTCGAGCACCGTGCGGTCGCGCTCATGGCCTATGCCCACAATCACTGGCAGCACACAGCGTGCCACGGCGCGGGCCAGCTCCAGATTGTCGAAGCCGTTGAGGTCGGTGGTGGCGCCACCGCCGCGAATTATCACCACGCAGTCAAAGGCATCAGCCACCATCTCTATGTGCCGAAGGGCGCTGATTACGGTGGGTGCTGTGCGCTCGCCCTGCATGGTGGCTTCAAACAGCACCGGGTAAAAGACAAGTCCGTAAGGATTGCCGCCAAGCTGGTTGAGGAAGTCGCCGTAGCCGGCCGCTCCCGCTGCCGAAATCACCGCAATGCGCTGAGGCGCGAGGGGCATGGTGCGCGTGCCGTTGAGCTTCAGCAAACCCTCCTTCTGCAGCCGCTCCAGAATCTCGCGCCGCAGCTGTTCCATGTCGCCCAACGTGTATCGCGGGTCGATGTCGGAGATGTTGAACGACATGCCGTATTGCTCGTGATAGATGGCCGAGCCGCGAAGCATCACCTTGATTCCCGACTGCAGGTTTGCCCCCGTGGCAGCCCGGAATTTGGCGTTGAGCAGATAATAGCGGTTGCTCCACAGGGTGGCGCGTATCTTGGCAATGGTGCGTCCGGAGGCATCCTTCTCAATCAGATCCATGTAGCAGTGATTGGCCACACGCACATCGCTCAGCTCGGCCGTAACCCAGCGTTCGCGCAGATTCGTGTCTCTGGCCACCAGATTGCGTATCAGAGCGGCATACTGGCTCAGTGTCAGGGCATTGCAGCCCCCGTTAGTGTCCATGGTCATTTCATTTCGCCCAGTTTTATGAGAGCGCCTGTGGCGGGGTCGAAGGTGGCACAGGCAGGGGCTTTCTTATTGGTGAACAGAGAGGGGTCGAGGGCGAAGGGAATGCCGAACTGAGCCATGGGCATGGTGGTTGACAGCAGCTCGCGTCCCTGCCATTGCAGACTCACCGTGGCAGTGCCCGGAAGCATATACATAATGCCGTCGCGCGGCAGCTTGGCCGTCTGGCCCTTGTCGTCAACCGGCACTTCCGGCTGCTCATATTCCAGAATGTCGGCATAGACCGGAGCGCCCGAAAGGTCGTTGCGGTTCACAAATCCCGTGTAAGGGTTGAGGCGAGCCACCACATAGCGGCCGGCCTTGTCGGGCACCAGAGTGAACCGGGCAGTGCGCGTCTCGGTCATTTCGCGGCCTCGGAAAGCGTTGAGCATCAGTTCCTCCTGATGTGCCAGCGAGTTGAGCATCAGCTCCAGTTGCTTGCCGTCGGTGGGCATATTCTCGGCCACTCCGCGTGTCAGGTCGAGGCGCGACTGACGCACATCGTTCAGTCCGGCAGCCAGCAGAGAGGCTCTGCGCGCGTCGCTCTGTGCCGACGAGAAATCCTCGCTTACATATTGCAGATATTCCGTGGCTGACGGCATCATCAGCGGCTCCGGATTCGACAGCGGCTCCCAGCCCTTCGGCTCTTCAACCTCCGTGTTGACGCCCAACAGCATATTGTCGGCGGCCACGCAGAGAGTGAGATTCTGTCCGGCTTTGAGCTGCATACGATAGAGCGCCGAGTCGTTGGCCACACCGTAGCTGCGCATTCGCACATCGGTTATCTCCCAGCTCTCGGAGTCGCTGTCAATCACCTTGTCTGTGCCGATGTATTTGGTGGCGTAGAGCCGGAAAGGGCCTGCCTGCCGCACTGTGTGCCGCACGGTAATCTCAACCTCTAAAGCCGTGTTGGGCAGAGCGTAGACCAGCCCGTAGTCGGAATATTTGTCGGGGGTGAGCAGGCGTGTTTGTTGCGCGGTGGCTGTGCCGGAGATAATCACGCCGAGAAGAAGGGCTATGAAGGTGCGCATATCTGTGATTCTTTAATTTGTTTGAGGGTGGTTATGATGGTTGTAAACGGCGCTTGGAAATGGGTCTTAGTTTGATTTCAGCACCACGTCGATGGCTCGGCCCAGGTTCTCGGCCACATCGTTGGCAGTGAGGCCGAACTGACCCACCTGCGCGGCGGCCAAGTCGCCCGCCAGACCGTGAACGTAAACAGCAATGGTGGCGGCAGGCTCCGGACGGTAACCCTGTGCCAGGAAAGCGGCAATGGTGCCCGTGAGCACATCACCCGACCCGGCCGTGGCCATACCGGCGTTGCCCGTAGAGTTGATATGCACCTTTCCGGTGGGGCGCACAATCATGGTGTGATGGCCCTTCAGCACAATGATGATGTTGTAATAACGGGCCTTCTCCACCGCCTTCTTAAGCCTCTCTTCGGCACACGTATGCTCGCCGAAGAGCCGGTCGAACTCACCGGCGTGAGGCGTGATGATGGTCTTTGGCGGCAGCATTGACAGCAGCGCAGGGCGTTTTGCTATGCAGTTGAGGGCGTCGGCGTCGAGCACCAGCGGAGCCTTGACATTCTTCAGCAGCCCCTCGAGGGCGTCGATGGTCTCCGTGGCAGTGCCTATTCCCGGTCCGCAGGCCACGGCCTGATGGTCGTGGTGCAGCCGCATATCGGAGATGATGGTCTGGTTATGGTCCGGCTCGAACATGGCGCAAGGCACGGCCGTCTGCACCGGTATCATGCCGTAAGCGGCCGAATGGACCGTGGCTAACCCGGCGCCGGCACGCAGCGTGGCACGCGCCGAAAGGATGGCGGCTCCCAACATGCCCACACTGCCGCAGAAGAGCATGGCTGAGCCGTAGTCGCGCTTGGCTGTGAAGGGGTCGCGCGGATGAAGCAGCGCCCGCACATTGCGCTCCTGGATGAGGATATAGTCGGTTGCCGTTTTGAGAATGGCGTCGCGGTCAATGTTGATGTCGATGATTTTCACCTCGCCCAACGCCGGAGCGTTGTCGGGGAAGAAGAACGACAGACGCGGCTGCTGGAAACAGAGCGTGAGCGAGGCATGCACCATATCGCGCGTTATCGTCTGGTCGTTCCATTCGCCGAAGAGCCCGGAGGGTATGTCGATGCTGATGACGAAGGCCTCAGAGGCGTTGATGTAGCGCGCCACCGTGACGAAGCCCCCCTGGAGAGGCTTGCGCAGGCCGGCGCCGAAGAGGCCGTCGATTACCACATCGCTGCTGCCGAGCACCGGTGGCACGAACTCGCGTTCCACCACCGTGAAGCTGACCCCCTCGATGGCTTCGAGGCGTTCGCGTTCTATGCGGCAGTCGTGGCTCAGTCGCCCTGTTACGTTGAAGAGATAGACTTCTATGTTGGGGAAGCCCTGCTCGATGAGCAGACGCGCCGTGGCCAGAGCATCGCCGCCGTTGTTGCCCGGACCGGCAATCACCACTATGCGCTGGCTGGTGTAGAAACGCGCCATGACCTCGCAGGCCACGGCCTGGGCAGCACGCTCCATAAGGTCGATGGAACTGATGCGCTGTGCCTCGCAGGTGGCCCGGTCAAGGGCTTTTATTTCGTCGGATGTAAAGATTTTCATTACTTGCGGCTCGTTTGAGTGTGCAAATATAACAATTTTATCCCGTCGTTGCAAAAGATATTTTGCGGCGCCGGTTGTTTGACTATAAAACAAACAACACGCAAAGAGTTGCATGGAAAATAACAAAATGACAAAATTACCGTCCGTGGAAAAAGTCTATGAGGCCTGGAGTGCCGTAACCGACGGGCGTGTGCAGATAGAAGCCGACAGCAATCTCGACGCCGGCCGCGCCGTTGTGAAATCCTCCGACGGCAGCAAGGAATACACCATCACCTGGCGCGACGGCGGCTCCGTATTCACCTCCTCCGACCCGGCCACTTACTGGCAGGGATATGCCGGATATCCGGTCATCGCCGTACTCATTGAGCTGAAGCGGCTGCCCTTACCCGACTGCGCCCGCCTTTTCAAAGGCGTGAACTGGACAGCTCTCAACAACAGCTTCAAGCGCGATTACGCTGCCGCTCTGCTCAGCGTGGAACGCGAACGCAACATCGACCCCGAAACACCGACCCGCGAGGCCGACAACTGTCTGGCTGACCTGGCTGCCCTGGGCATTACACTGCGCCGCAAATAGAAAAATTCACCGGCAGGGGCTGTGCGCCTGCACCGTTAGAGAAATTTTTAGTAACTTTGCAGAATAAAGGGCAGAGTGCATTGTCATGCTGCCCTGTACTACGATTTTTCTATGATTAAGATAGGCATAACGCACGGCGATATAAACGGCATAGGCTATGAGGTGATAATGAAGGCCTTGGCCGACGAGCGCATTACCGAAATGTGTACTCCGGTGATTTTCGGTTCTGCCAAGCTGATAGGATATTACAGGAAGGTTTTAGGCATGGAGCCCTTCTCTGCCAATCAGATAACCGATGCGTCGCAGGCCCGCGACGGGGTGGTGAATCTGGTGAATATCTCCGACAAGGAATTCAAGGTGGATATGGGTCAGCCCACAGCCGAGAGCGGGGCAGCCTCGTTCCTGTCGCTGCAGAAGGCTGTGGCGGCTCTGAAAAAGGGCGATATCGACGCCATGGTAACGGCTCCTATCTGCAAGCAGTGCATCCATAACGATGAGTTCGCCATGGGGCACACGGAATATCTGCAGAAGGAGTTCGGCCGCGAAGGCGACCGCGCTCTGATGATTCTCTACAACGACCTGATGAGGGTGGCTGTGGCCACTACGCATCTGGCGGTGAAGGATATCCCCGCGGCAATCACCAAGGAGCTGATAACAGGCAAGATAGAAGATCTGCACAAGAGTCTGATTCAGGATTTCGGCATCGACGGACCGAAGATTGCCGTGCTGAGCCTGAATCCGCATACCGGCGACGGCGGCCTGCTCGGCACTGAGGAGGCGGAGGTGATAACGCCGGCCATCAAGGAGATGTCGGAGAAGGGTATTCTGGCTTTCGGGCCGTATGCCGCCGACGGCTTCTTCGGCTCGGGCGCGTGGCGCCGCTTCGACGGCATCCTTGCCATGTATCATGACCAGGGTCTGGCGCCGTTCAAGCTGCTGGCCGGTGACAATGCGGTGAATTTCACCGCCGGCTTGCCCGTGATACGCACGTCGCCCGATTTCGGTACCGCTTTCGACATCGCCGGCCTGAACCGCGCCGACGCGTCGGGAATGCGTACTGCCATCTATGCCGCCATAGACTTGCTGCGCACACGCCGCCGCCACCTCAAGGCTGCCGAGAACCCGTTGCGCAAACATTATGTGGAACGAGGCGCCGACAAGTCGGTGGATTTGAGCAAGGAGGAATGACTTGCCGCCGAAGAATCCGGAAAGAGAACCTGATAACCCGTAAAAACAAAATTTAGGCGAAATGAATTTTGGCATCATAGCAGCCGGCGAAGGGTCGCGCCTGGCCGGCGAAGGGGCAGCGGCCTGCAAGCCCATGATAGAGTTGTGCGGCAAGCCCATGATAGGGCGGCTGCTTCATCTTATGGCATCGTGCGGAGCAAAGCGCGTGGCCATGATACTGAATCCGGCCATGCCCGAAGTGCTGCCATACGTGCGCGTACTGGAAAAGGAGCTTGACCTGACGCTCGACATCATTGTGAAGTCAACCCCGAGTTCCATGCACAGCTTCTACGAAATCAGCAGTCTGCTCCGGGGCCACGGCCGCTTCATCACCACCACCGTCGACACGGTGTTCCGTCCCGAGGCTTTTAGGCGCTATGCGAAGATGTGGCAGGAGGCGCCCGAAAACATCGACGGCATGATGGCCATGACGCGCTATATAGACGACGAAAAGCCCCTCTACATAGATACCGACGGGGATAACGAGCCTATCCGCGCTTTCCGCGACGAGGCGTGGCCGGGAGCAAAATATATCTCAGGCGGCATCTACGGTCTCGACTCCAAAGCCATTGGCGTATTGCAGCAATGCATGGATGAGGGCGTGAGCCGTATGCGCAATTATCAGCGGCGTCTTCTCAGTGCCGGCCTCACTCTCTTAGGCCACGACATGGGCAAGATTCTTGATGTAGACCATATTTCCGACATACCAAAAGCAGAGGCCTTTCTGAGGCAGGAATAACCCGCGCCAAGGGGTCTCAATCAATATCAAAACAGCAACTACCGTGAGCCAGATAAAGATAGCCGGCGTGATGCGAGCCGGAGCCTATTCTCCCAATCACGTCGGCAACGATGCGGCAATTTTCAATGCCGCCGCCGAACAGCTCCGCAAACGCGGCTATGAGGTGAATATATACAGCGAAGAACAGTTTCAAAGCACCGACATCAGCGAGCCGGTGATTCTGAATATGTGTCGCGAAAGGGAGTCGATAGCCAAACTCCAGCGTCTTGAAACGGAGGGGAGGCTGGTGGTCAACTCCGGATTCGGCATAGAGAACTGTACACGCGAACGCATGACGCGCATACTGCTCGGCCACGGAATACCGTATCCGGAATCCATCACCGTGAACACCAACGAGAATGTGCGCGACCAGCTTGAGAAGAGCGGCTTTGAGGGCTTCTGGATAAAGCGCGGCGATTTCCACGCCATGCACAAGGAGGATGTGAGCTATTGCCGCCATGCCGAAGAGGCGCAGGAGGTGCTGCAGGAGTATTTCTACCGCGGCATACCGCGCGCTGTCATCAACCGTCATCTGCCGGGCGATCTGATAAAGTTCTACGGCATTTCGGGGCAGCCCTTCTTCTACTGGTTCTATCCGTTCGACATGGGCCACAGCAAATATGGCCACGAAGCTGTCAACGGCCATTCGCAGGGTCTTCCCTTCAGCACCGAGACGCTGAAAAGCATCTGCCAGAAGGCCGCCGAGGTGCTCGACGTGGTGGTGTATGGCGGCGACTGCATTGTGGGCGCCGACCAGAGTATTCAGATAATAGATTTCAACGACTGGCCCAGCTTTGCTCCCTGTCGTGCCAAGGCGGCGCCTTTCATTGCAAAAGCTGTAACAGCGTTAATCAACAAACGCTTCTGAGGTGCTTATGGCAGAAGCGCGATATTGACTTTAAAACAGAATTTTTATGGACAACGACGCCGAAAATATTGTGGAAGCGCTGCCGGCAGGTTATAAACTGCAAGGCAATAACCGCACATACCGTATAGAAAAGAAATTAGGCCAGGGTGGCTTCGGCATAACGTATCATGCCACCGGTCCGGTGCGCGTGGGCACCATCCTCATGGAGGTGGATTTTGCGCTGAAGGAGTTCTTCCTGAGCAACGACTGCGAAAGGCTTGCCAACAGCTCAATTTCATATTCCAACCCGGCGCGCACGCGTGTGGAAAATTCGCGCAAGGACTTTATTGCTGAGGCTCAGCGCCTGAAGAAGATTGGTTTCAGCCATCCCAACATTGTGGGTTTTGACGAGGTGTTCGAGGCCAACAACACTGCCTATTATGTGATGGAATACATAAAGGGCGACAGCCTTGGCGGGTATGTGGAGAAAAAGGGTAAGCTGACCGAGAAGGAGACGCGTGAGCTGCTCTGGCCCATTCTCGACGCTGTGAAGCTGCTGCACCAGAACCGCATTTGCCACCTCGACATAAAACCGGCCAACATTATGCTGAGCCGTAACGCCGAGGGCGAGATGCGTCCGGTGCTGATAGATTTCGGTCTGTCGAAGCATTATGACAGTGCGGGTCATGCCACTTCCACCATCAATTCGTTTGGATATTCCGAGGGTTACGCGCCTGTGGAACAGTATAAGGGCATCACCACCTTCTCGCCTGAAGCCGACGTCTATTCGCTTGGTGCCACACTGTGGCATTGTCTCACGGGGCAACAGCCGCCGTCGGCACTCGATTTGCGCGACGGCGAACTGGCCGCTATGCTGCCCGCCGATGTGAGCCGGGAGATGCGGGTGATGATAGATTTTATGACCCGCGACAAACGCACACGTCCGCAATCTATCGAGATGGTGGAGGAAGCCACCCGTAAGACCCTTCAGGCCGACAAGGCTCAGGATACAAAGAAGAACGATGAGTCCGCCAAGACTGACGGCAACAAAACGGTTAGCTTCAGTCCGCAGACCCCTCCCCCCATAAAGAAAAAAGGGAATATAGCCGAAAAGTCAGGTGCAGAGGCCGAGATAGTGGAGATTGTGGACGGCGCCGATGACGGCGTTCAGCCACCTCTGACGCCCGGAAGAGATAAAACTGCCGAGGCACAGAAGCCTTCGCGCAAAACGGAGATTATAGGCTCCAAGGCTCCCGTGGCAGGCAAGCCGAAGAGTAAAAAGACCCTTTATGTGGCTATTGTGGCTTTCTTGGTCGTGGCCGTGGCGGTGGCTGTTGTGCTGATGGTTATCGGCCAAAACGAGCCGGAGAAAATAGAGTATACCGAGGAGCCTGAAACAGAGGTGAGCGGCGATGACAATACCGACGTTGAATATGTGGAGGCACCTGCTGAAGCAACGGGTGAAAGCAACACCGTAAGCGCCGAGGAGGAACAGACCGCCAAGTCTGCCCAGACCCCTCAGAGCACAACCGCCAAGCCGCAGAGCGCCAAACGCAAGGCTAATGCCGGCAAAGAGGCTAACAATCCTAAGGAACGCGCCCCGAAGGCTCAGCCTGCACCTCAGAAACCCGCACCACAGGAGAAGAAAACAGACAAGGCTCACAACTCTACAACGCCTTACAAAATGGATTTCTAAGGTTTAAGACAGCTGAGACTCTATTGTATGCGAAAGATTTGGTTAATATTGACTTTACTGACGGCCTTGGTGCCATTTGGTGTCAACGCGCAGTATAAGGCAGTTTCTGCCGGTGGCTGCCATTGCATGGTGCTGAAGACTGACGGCACTGCGTGGGGATTCGGGTTTAATCAGTACGGCCAGTTGGGCGACGGCACGACAACGCAGCGTTACAAGCCTGTTATGGCAATGAGCAACGTGAAAGAGGTGTCGGCAGGCGATATGCATACGCTGGTGCTGAAAAATGACGGCAGTGTATGGGCTTTCGGATATAACTGCAGCGGCCAGATAGGTGACGGCACCACTACAAACCGAGCCGTGCCTGTGAAAGTCCTTGACGGCATCAGACATATTGCAGCGGGCTTTCTTTCATCAATGGCTATAGGCAGCGACGGCACTCTTTGGGCCTGGGGCGATAACATTGAAGGTAAACTTGGCGTCAGCGCCGCTGAACGGCAACGCCTGCGTCCTGTGCGCGTAATGACCGGAGTAGTCGGTGTGTCGAGCGGGGAAGATCATACACTGGTTCTGAAGAACGATGGCAGTGTGTGGGCAATGGGCGACAACCACTCCGGCCAACTTGGCAATGGCACATATACCCCCTCTGCCAGGCCGGTGAAAGTTATGGAAGGAGCAAAAGCGGTGAGTGCCGGAAAATGGCATTCGCTGGCTCTTAAAACAGACGGCACATTATATGGCTGGGGTGCCAACGGAAATTATCAGCTGTCAGCGTCAGGTCAGGATTCGGCTGTGCCGATGCGTCTGCGCGGCAATGTGAAAGTTATGGATGCCGGTGAAATGCACACAATGGTGCTTCTCAACGATGGCACTTTGGAAGGTTGGGGCTTCAATCAGGATGGTCAGGTGGGCAGCGGCGCAAGTTTTGAAAGCAAAGACCCCTGGATTACCGACCGATATGTCAAGAGCGTATCGGCAGGAGGTTCTTGCACTCTTTATATCTTGGAAAACGGCGATTTGATGGTTACAGGCGTTATCAATCCTCAGGAGTGATTCAAGAAAGGAGAAAGTAGGAAAAATTAAGTACGAAAGAATGGGAAATCGAGTGAAGAAATTACGGGAAGATTATAAGGCCAGCCTTAAATCGATGGATACCGAGGAATGGTTTGACCTTGTGTTCTACCGACCGTTGGGATATATAGTGGCATTGGTAAGCAAGCGTCTGGGCATCACCCCCAACGTCATTACCATTGCGAGCATCTTCCTGGGCCTTGGCGCCGGCGTGATGCTGTATTTCAACAACGTATGGGTGAACTTGGGCGGTATGGCGCTGCTCGTTTTAGCCGATATAGGCGACAGCGCCGACGGCCAGTTAGCCCGTCTTACCAAGCAGTATTCGCGCTTAGGACGTATCCTTGACGGCCTCAGCGGCGATATATGGTTTGCGGCCATATATATAGCCATCTGTCTGCGGTCGAACGTCAATACGGACCCGTGGCTTGGCGATTTCTTCATGAACCATCACTGGGTGATTTGGGTGGTGGCCGTCGTTACCGGCTTTTGCCACGGCATCCAGGCCGCCATGGCCGACTATTACCGTCAGTTCCATCTGCTGTTTGTGAAAGGCTTCAGCGGCACGGAGTTAGAGGCTTCGGCGCAGGCCCTGTGGCAGAAATATCATGAGCTGAGCCGGCGCCATTTTTGGAAGAAGCTCACCATGGGGGTGTATGCCAATTACACCACGAGTCAGGAGAAACGTACCCCGCGAATGCAGCAGCTGCGCCGCGAGCAATACGAACGTTTCGGCTATGACCTGCCCCTGAGCTACCGGCAGGCTTTCCGCGAGGCGTCGAAGCCTCTGATGGCCTACACCAACATACTGAGTTTTAACACCCGTGCCTTTGCGCTCTTCATAGCAACTGTGTGTCTGCAGATGCCGTGGCTCTATTTCGCTTTCGAGCTTACGGTGCTCAACGGACTGCTGATTTATATGATGTGGCGGCACGAGAGAATATGTAAGAGATTTGTAAAAGAACTGGCAGATGGCAAATATTGACAAGAGCAGGGTAAAGGGAATAATATTCGATTACGGCGGCACCATAGACACCGGCGGCGACCATTGGAGCGAGGTTATCTGGGCAGCCTGGCAAAAGGCCGGAGTGGCTGCCGACAAGCCCACGTTTCGCGAAGCATACGTTTATGCCGAGCGCGAGCTTGCCACAACGCTGCACATACTGCCGCATCATAACTTCCGCGACCTGCTGGGCATAAAGATGCAGATAGAGCTGCAATGGCTCACCCAACACGGCGATTTCGCCCCGCAGGATGTGGAGAAGTATGCACGCCTCACGGCCGATTACTGCTATGAGGCAGCCCGCAAGAGCGTGGAGATGTCGCGCCCGGTACTTGAGGGTCTCGCAGCCGAATATCCCTTGGTGCTTGTGTCGAACTTCTACGGCAACGTGGAGGCTGTGCTGAAGGACTTTAATCTCGACACCTATTTCCAAAAGGTTATAGAGAGCGCTGTGGTAGGAGTCCGCAAGCCCGACCCCAAAATTTTCAGTCTTGGCTGCGAGGCGCTGCATCTCGATCCGCACAACGTGCTGGTGATTGGCGACAGTTACCGCAAGGATATAATGCCTGCCGAGAGTCTGGGCTGCCAGGTGCTGTGGCTGAAAGGCAAAGGCTGGACGGAAGCCGAAGATGCGCAGATGCACCCCAACATCATCAGCAACCTTGGCGAAGTACTGTCGCTTCTCTGCGGCCGATAAGCGCACAGCCTCACCCGGACGCCGACGTTAAGAGATTGGTCGGAAAGGGACATTTAGGCTTTGCCGGCCCGTTAGCCCGATTAAGGAGTTTTAACACTTAAGAGTCGATAATGTTATTTATTAACATATATTGGATGAATCAGGGGCAATTTAGGGTTATTTAACAGTTGGCGGGTCTATTTTTTACCGAAAAACTTTTGTCAAGTCAAAGTTTCATTATAATTTTGAGCCGAAATTCCGAAAGGCGCAGAGGGGCTGTGCAGAAATGCCTGCCGAAGCCGCCGGAATTGCGGGGCGTCGCTGACGCCGCACACACAACAATAGAATAATCAAAGACTTCAATACCTATTATGGCACAGAAAGCAACCAAACCGAATGGAAAGCTCGGTGTGATGGTAGTCGGCCTCGGCGCCGTTACCTCGACATTCATGACCGGCGTGCTCATGGCACGCAAAGGCCTTGCAAAACCCATTGGCTCGATGACCCAGTACGACAAGATTCGTGTTGGCCGCGGCAATGACAAAAAATACCTCCACTATAAAGACATCGTTCCTTTAGCAGACCTCAACGACATAGAGTTCGCAGCCTGGGACGTATTCCCCGTAAACGCATATCAGGCAGCTGTGAATGCCGAGGTGCTCAAAGCCAAAGACATTGAGCCGGTACGCGACGAGCTGGAGAAGATAGTAGCCATGCCGGCCGCTTTCGACCACAACTACGCAAAGCGTCTGGACGGCGACAACATTAAGAAAGTTACCGACCGCTGGGACATGACCGAGCAGATTCGCGAAGACATCCGCCGCTTCAAGAAAGAGAGCGGTGTGGAGCGCGTAGTAGTGCTCTGGGCTGCTTCCACTGAGGTGTATGTGCCTGTAAACAAGGACGTTCATTACAAGCTCGAAGACCTGGAGAAGGCTATGAAGGCCGACGACAAAGAGCATGTGGCTCCGTCAATGTGCTACGCTTACGCAGCACTGAAAGAGGGTTGCCCGTTCATCATGGGCGCTCCCAACACCACCGTCGACATACCGGCAATGTGGGAACTGGCAGAGCAGACAAAAATGCCTATCGCCGGCAAGGACTTCAAGACCGGTCAGACGCTGGTTAAGAGCGGCTTCGCTCCCATCATCGGCACACGTTGCCTCGGCCTGGCAGGATGGTTCTCAACCAACATCCTCGGCAACCGCGACGGTCTGGTGCTTGACGAACCCGCCAACTTCCGCACCAAAGAGGTCAGCAAGCTCTCTACCCTGGAATCGATCCTGGTAGCCGACGAACAGCCCGACCTCTACACGGACTACTTCCACAAAGTACGCATCAACTACTATCCCCCGCGCAACGACAACAAGGAGGGATGGGACAACATCGACATCTTCGGATGGATGAATTACCCGATGCAGATAAAAATCAACTTCCTCTGCCGCGACTCCATTCTGGCAGCTCCTCTGTGCCTCGACCTGGTACTTCTCAGCGACCTGGCCATGCGCGCCGGCCGTTACGGCACTCAGCGCTTCCTGAGCTTCTTCCTCAAGAGCCCGATGCACGACTACACCGTGGACGAGGTGCCCGTAAACCACCTCTTCAAGCAGTATGTCATGCTCAAGAACGCCATCCGCGAAATGGGCGGCTACGAGCCTGACGAGGAAATTGACTAAGACCTCATGACACAAAAGGAACACACGATTCCCAATTTTTGATATTCCAACCAAGAAAGGGTCCGACAGTGATGCCGGATCCTTTTTCGTGATATCTGTTGTTGGGAATGGCGTAGCGGAAATTGCCATCAGAAACCGCGCCCGAAAGCTCTGCAAGCTCTCGGGCGCGAGTTTTAGAGTATGTAGGGAAGGGTTGTGTCAGCAGCCACCGCAACCGCCTGAGTTGCAGCCTGATTCGCAGCCAGAGCCGCAGTCGGAACCACAGCCGCCGCCACCGCCGCAACAGCCGCCGCAGCCCTTGGGATGCATCTCGTCGTCGGTGGCAGGACGCACCTCTTCAACCTTGCCGTTGAAGGTTACAGTCTGTCCGGCAAAGGGGTGATTGAAGTCCATGACCACCTCCGTGGGGGTGATTTTGGTAACGCGGCCGTAGACCTTCTGGCCGTTGTCGGTCATCATCGGCAACACCGCGTCAACCTTTACGCTGTCGGGCAGAGAGCCGTCGGCGCTGAAGACATCGTGCGGCAGATTGAAAACCAAATCCTTGTTGCGCTGACCGAAAGCAGCTTCCGGAGGGAGCGTCAGCTCGAATTTGTCGCCTGCGCCGAGGCCTTTGAGAGCAGCCTGCAGACCGGGGACAACACCCTCGGTGAAGCCGTAAACAAGCGTGTCGGGAGCCTGAGGAGTAGCCTCAAAGAGCAGGTTGCCTTCCGGGTCGGTAACTTTGTAGCTGAAAGCCACGAATTTGCCGTTGTCTATTTTTTCGTTGTTCATTTGCTGAGTTGTTGTTTTTGAAAATTATTCTTCGCCGGGATGCTTGCGGATGTATTCTTCCTGCGGAATCTTTACATTGAAATAGAAAGCACCCGGAATCTCGCCGTTAAAGCGGCGGGCATCTTTAAGCGGTTTCACCTTGAGGCGATCCATGCCGTCGGCCGGATATTCAGCCTCAATAGGCTCATAGCCAAGCAGCTGCAGCAGGTCGTATTCGTGCATGGGATAGACCACATACCAGGCGTTGTCGGCATCGAGCCCCGTGCCGGTGCTGAGAATGGCGTTGAGCAGATTCTGCAGCCTGTATTCCCAGAATTTGGCGCGTATGGGCTTGCCCTTCTGACGCAGGAAATGGATGAGGAACGACATCTGACGCAGGTCGAGAGGGTTGTCCCAGAGAGCCTTTTCAGAGAAAGAGATTATCTTTTCGGCGTCGTGTTTGGTGATGTCGCCCGGTTTGTTGATAAGAGCCTCAGTGGAGTCGTTGAACTGGCTTATGCGATAGGGGTCATAGTCCTCCTGAAACATATAGCCGAGGTAGAAATAGCGATATTCCAGGGGCGTCATCACCGTGTCGTTGGCCTCGAAGCGCTCTTGCAGCCGCGGGAAGTAGAAGCGGCTGGTGGGGTCGAGCACCGAGTCCTCAATCATTTCCAGATTCGGTTTCTCCACGGGGAGTTGTTTGGGGCGCGCCTGTCCGGCAGAGGCCGAGAGCAGAGCCGCGGCTATGATGGCTATGATGGCGAATCGTTTCATTGGCGGTGAGGGGTCAGTTGATGTTGTTGATGTAGAGAAGAAGAATCAGCACCACTCCCATCATCATAATGGCGATGGCAATGGGGAAGCCCTTTGCCAGCAGATAACGGAAGAAGTTGCCGGAGGAGAAGTTTACGGCAGCGCCGCGCGGAGTGTTGGTGAAGACCAGGTATCCGAAGAAGCATCCGGCGGCAGTGCCAAGCACCATGGAGGCGTAGAGGAGCGGCAGGCTCAGGGTGAAGGTAAACGCCAGCAAGCCTATTGCCATGCCGGTGAACGAGCCTATGGCCATGTACCATACGCCGCGCGTCTGCTGACGCACCGGACCCGGCTGCAGCAGCGTGGCCACCATAACCACCAGCGTCATGCACAGCCAGCTGATGAGGATGGTGTTGTTGATGGGCAGATAGGGCTGCCCCAGAGCATTGTTGGCGAAGCTGAGAGCCAACAGACCCATATATGAGAAAGCCGGCGCCAGAAGCTGATTGGCGCGTATAAACCAAAAGGTGAGGGCGAAGAGAAGGCAGCCTATGATTATCCAGACCATGTTGTGAATGTGTTTTTTGCTTATGCCGCTGCGGCAGCGTTACAGCCGTTGCGGCAAGTATCTGATTATATAACGCTGCCGGGGCAGAATTTATTTGTCAGAGCCCTTTTTATCGGCAGTCTTTTTATAAGTGGCGCACTGAGCCGAGAGAGCCAGAGTGATGATGAACCCTTCAGAGAGCCAGCTGTAAAGGATGAAGACCTCCGACCCGCCGGGGAGCATGACAGACGCAGCGCCTGTGGTGCCCTTGTCGGGGTCGGGGAGCGCCGTGATGGTATAGTCCGAATCCCAGTGCTTGGCCTGACCCATAACAGCCTTGTAGAGCGCCTCCTTGCAAGTCCAGGCGAGCAACGTTTTGTGCTGCGGCACAATTTCCTGCTCTGCCGGAGTGAGGATGCGGCTGCGCACTTCTGCCGAGATTGAGCGGTCTGCCCTTTCCGTGTCGACCCCCATGGCAGCTCTGGGCGAATATTGCTCAAGATTCACCTCGGGGGTGGGAGGCAGCGTTGCCACCACCATCATGCCGCGCGTGTGGCTGATGGAGATGCGCTCGTGGCTGCCGTCGAGCAGCGGCACACCGTCGGGCAGATGGTCGATGGTGCGATATTCATTGTCGCGGCCATTCTCGCTCCATATCTGCCGCGCCATGATGGGCCACAGACGGTCGGAATAACGGCTTCCGCCGCTTATCTCTTCTATTTTCACGCCCACCGGAGTGCGGTGTCGCCAATATGTAAGGTCTTCGTCGTCGTTGTTGTGCATGGGTCTAAGATTCAGGCTTTGGCCGGTTCGGTAATCTGACGCACCATTACCGAGTCGATGCGGTGGCGGTCCATTTTGAGGACTGTGAAGCGGAAACCGCCCGCTTCTATCGATTCGCGCTCTTTTGGGAAATCACCCTTTATGGCCAGCAGAAGACCGGCCAGCGTCTCGGCGTCGTCGGCATCGCTGAACGTTTCTTCGTCAATGTCCGTAACGCGATAGAAATCCACCAACGGCGTCTTGCCGCTGAAGCGCCATACCCCCGGGGCAATCTTGCGCCACATCTCCTCGCCGGTGTCGTATTCGTCGTCTATCTCGCCCACAATCTCCTCAAGAATGTCTTCGAGCGTAACGATGCCCTGCGTGCCTCCATATTCGTCCACAACCACGGCTATATGCACCTTCTTGAGGCGGAAATCCTGCATCAGGTCGTCAATCATGCGGCTTTCGGGCACGAAATATGCTTTGCGCACTAGACTCTGCCATTTAAAGTCGGTGCCGTCGTGTTCCAGCCACGGCAAAAGGTCCTTGCTGTAAAGGATGCCGCGTATGTCGTCCATATCCGTGTCGTAGACCGGTATGCGCGAGAAGCCGCTGTCGAGTACTGTGGCGATGACCTCCTTGAATGAGGCATGATTCTCAATTGCCGTAACGTCGATGCGCGACACCATGATGTCGCTGGCCTGTTTCTGGCCCAGGGTGAGGATGCTCTCGAGCATCTCCTTGTCTTTCTGCTCCTTGACGTCGGTGATTTCAAGCGCCTGAGTGAGGTCATCGGTGGAAATATCCTCATGTTTGCGCTCCACATTGCGCGACACGAAGGCCGAAGAGCGCACCATGACCTTGCTCAGCGGGCCGAACAGACGGTAAGCGAAGAGCATGGCACCGCCGGCACTCTTGGCCCAGCTGCGCGCGCGGCCGCGGGCCGTGAGCTTGGGCAGAACCTCGCCGAAGAGGAGCAACAGGAAGGTGAGCAGTACAGTCTTGATGAGAAACTCCACTACGCCGTTGTCGAAATGCACCGTCTGATCCATGGCGAAGTTGAGCAGGATGACCATGGTGATGTTCACCAGGTTGTTGCCTATGAGTATGGTTGCCAACAGGCGTTCGGGGTTATGCACCAGGAAGCACACGCGCCGGCTCTCGCGACTGTCTTCCTCCTCCAGGTCTTCAAGCTGTGCCGTGTCGAGGCCGAAAAAGGCTATCTCCGAGCCCGACATAAAGGCCGACATCAGCATACATAAAAAGGCTATGACCACAATGGTGATCCATACGCCCCATGAGGGCGGACAAGTGAACCAAATGTTTTGCCCGGCGTGAAGCAATATGCCGAGCAGAAAACCAAGAGGCGATGATGGTAAAGGGTCTGTATCCACTGTATGAAATTCGGTTGCGGCGCCTTTGAGGCACAGATGTTACCCTGCCCGAGGGCACCCAACCGGCTTGTAGGGTTGTATTGTTGAATATTGAGGTTGAAAGTTGCGGCCTGAAGCGCAGCCTTACGGCGTTGCGCTCCTTACCGTTTGGCAAAGATAATAAAAAACGGATGATTGCGCAAATTCAGTTGCTCATCAATCGTCGTTATTGCCGTCGGCAGCAGCTTCGGGTGCGTCCTGAACGGGTGCCGGGGGCAGCGACTCCCTGATAATGGCGTAGCATTTGTCGGTGGCTCCGAGCTTCGACTGTATGTAGGCTGAGGCAGCCTCACCGGCCTTTTTGCGCGTTTCGGGGTCGAGCAGCGGAGTGACCAGAGAGCTGAACTCTTCGGCTGACGACACCTCCATGCCGCCGCCGCAGGCCTTCATCTCGCGAGCTTCCACGAACTTGGCGTTGTTGGGCCCGAAGAGCACCGGGAGGCCGAACACAGCCGCCTCGTTGATGTTGTGAATACCGGCGCCGAAGCCGCCTCCAACGTAGGCTATGTCGGCATAGCGGTAAGCAGCCGAGAGAAGGCCGAAGCAGTCCATCACTAATACACGCTTCCCTTTCAGCGCCTCCTCCTCGTGCAGCTTGGCCTGTGTCCAGTTTACGGCCTCGCCGGGGAAGGCGCTGAGCAGAGCGTTTACCCGCTCGTCGTCGTATTCATGCGGAGCAATTATCACCTTTACCTCCGGATGCGCCTTCAGCCAGGGGAAATATACCTTCTCGTCGGCAGGCCAGGAGCTTCCGGCAATGAACACCGTGGAGGCGCCTTCTGTGAAGCGCTGCAGGATGTCGACGGGGCGGCGGGCCTGCAGAATGTCGCTGACACGGTCAAACCGCGTGTCGCCGCATACGCTGACGTTGTCGACTCCGATGCCCGAGAGGAGCCGCCGGCTGTTGTCGTCCTGTACCATGAGATGGGTGAAACAGTGAAGCAGCCGCCGGTACCAGGCGCCGCCATGACGGAAAAACATCTGTCCGCGACGGAATATGCCCGAGATGAGGAACGTGGGGATACCGCGCTCTTCGAGGGCCATGAGGTAGTTGCGCCAGAACTCATACTTCACGAACACGGCGGCCACCGGCTGCACCATGTCGAGAAACTTCTCCACGTTTGAGGGGATGTCGAAAGGCAGATAACACACCGCATCGGCACCGGGCCACGCTCTGCGCACCTCATAGCCCGAGGGGGAGAAGAAGGTGAGCAGAATCTTCAGGTCGGGTCTTTCGCGCCTCAGCCGCTCCATCAGCGGCCTTCCCTGCTCAAACTCGCCCAGCGAAGAGGTGTGAACCCACACATACTTCTCGCCGGGTTTGATGTGGTCTTTCAGATACTGAAACACGGTGCGGTGTCCGCTCTTCATCAGCCGAGCCTTGCCGGGTCTGCGCGCGGCAATTCTCACCCCTTTGCGATAGAGCCGGATGCCGTTGTTGTAGAGCGCCGCTGTCCACAAGCGGCTTATGGTTCGGCCGGTCTTCATCGGCCAAGCACTTCAATGGCGTGTAAGATGCGCTGCTTCACCTCCTGACGCGGCATTATCTCGGTGATGTCGAACATGTGCGGACCACGGCAGGCGCCTACCACGCAAAGCCGGAAGGCATTCATGACGTTGCCTAAGTGATACTCTTTCGAGGCTATCCAGTCGAGCACGATTTTCTCAGCGTTGGCCGAAGTCATGTCGTCGATGCCGTCGAGCACGCCCACCAGCTCTTCCATGATGTCGGCCATACCCTCTTTCCAGCGCTTCTTCACATCTTTGGGCGCATATTCCGTGGGAGCCACGAAGAAGAAATCAGCCTCTTTCCACAGGTCAGGAAGCAAGTTGGCACGGCTCTTGACCAGTCCCATGGCCTTTGCCGTATAGTCGAAGTCGGCTTCCACACCATGCTCCTTGAGAATAGGCTGTATAAGGGTTGCCAGTTCCGTGTCGGGGGTGCGCATGATGTATTCGTGGTTGAACCACAGACCCTTCTTGTAATCGAATTTGGCGCCGGCTTTTGAGCAATGCTCAAGCGAGAATTTGTCGGTGAGCTGCCGCATATCCATCAGCTCCGTGTCGTCGCCGGGGTTCCATCCTAACAGCGCCAGGAAATTCACCACCGCTTCGGGCAGGTATCCCTGTTCGCGATAGCCTGACGACGTCTCGCCGCTCTTGGGGTCGTGCCATTCCAGAGGGAAGACGGGAAATCCTAATTTGTCGCCGTCGCGTTTCGATAGCTTGCCGTTGCCCACCGGCTTGAGCAGCAGCGGCAGATGGGCAAACTGCGGCATGCTCTCTTCCCAGCCTAACGCCCGGTAGAGAAGCACATGAAGGGGTGCTGACGGCAGCCATTCTTCGCCGCGTATTACGTGCGTTACCTCCATCAGATGATCGTCGACTATATTGGCCAGGTGATATGTGGGCAGGTCATCGGCGCTCTTATACAGCACTTTGTCGTCAAGAATAGACGAGTTGATGGTTACTTTGCCGCGCACCAGGTCGTTGACCACCACATCCTGTCCCGGTTCAATCTTGATGCGCACCACATACTGGTCGCCGTTGTCGATGCGGCGCTTCACCTCGTCGGCCGGCAGAGTCAACGAGTTGGTCATGTTCATGCGCGTGGACGCGTCATACTGGAAGTTGGGCGTTTCGGCACGGGCCTTTTCCAGCTCTTCAGGCGTGTCGAAGGCTATGTAGGCACGGCCGTCGTCGAGCAGCTGACGGGCATATTTTCTGTATATGTCGCGGCGTTCGCTCTGGCGGTAGGGAGCGTGCGGGCCGCCTGTGGCCACGCCTTCGTCGAATTTGATGCCGAGCCAGTTCATGGCCTCGATGATGTATTCTTCAGCTCCCGGCACAAAGCGGCGGCTGTCTGTGTCTTCTATGCGCAAAATCATTTCGCCGCCGTGATGACGGGCAAAAAGATAGTTGTAGAGGGCTGTGCGTACTCCGCCAATATGAAGCGGACCGGTGGGTGAGGGCGCAAAACGCACCCGAACTTTATCAGACATGGGGTTGAGGTTGGTTCTTGGTTATTATGATGGGAGAGAGGTGTGTATGGTGGAAATTCAGCGGTTGATTTTTTCGAAGCGTTTGCCCGTCCAGCGATAGGTAATCACCGGATGCAGATAGGTCTTCAGGCTTTCAAAATTCTCAATCGTCATTGCTTTGTCAACGGTGAGGGTGGCTGTGAGCAGACCCTTGTCGGGTTGCAGCGTATAAACCACCGTGGGGAAGATGATTGCCGCAGCGGCCTCCTTCAGGGTCATTGCCGAGCCTTTGGGCACCAGCAGAAAATCTTCTGACCCAGGCACTTTCAGCAGCTTGCGGGTGGCTATGGGCTTCATATCCGGGGTGAAGAACATTATCTGCGAATCGGAGGCGGCATCGGAGGGCGTTATGGTGTAACTTAAAGCCACCACATTGCCCGGTTTGCCCTTGCCGTTATAGCAGCCAATGCTGATGTTGCTGACGTCCGTTACGGCCACGTGGAGATAATTGGCCGAGAGGGAGTCGAGCCGCGAATAGCCGTTCAGCATATTTTTTATCTCATTGTGAATGCACTCTTTGGCATAGTCGAGCATATCGAGGCGCGTGTTTTGCGCCAGGAGCGGCAGTACGGAGTCGGGCAAAGCGGCAAACGCCACCGCTGCCGGCAAGTCGGGATACAGCTTCTGCAGCGAGTCGACGCCCACAGGTGCCGGCACAGCGTAATCGGCCGGGTCTAAAGCAACAGCCATAGAATCCGGGCCTAATTCAAAGGTCATAGAATCCGTTTCTTCCGGCATTTGTGCACGACCCGTTGCAGCGGCGCATAGCAAAAATGCTATTGCTATAAAAAAGCAGAATGCAGTGTTATGCCTTATCATTTCTTCTTTTTTATAAAAATGTCGTAATTGCCGTTATACATGGGTGCATCGGCTTTGGCGGCATTTTTCTTTTTATCTTTCTTCTTTTTCTTCTTGCTTTCGCCAAGGAGAGCCGCAGGTTCAGGTTTGAAGTCCCTTTTCTCCTTGTGCTTGCCTTTGCCCTTGGGTTTCTCTTTGCCCTTACCTTTGCCACGGCCGGCAGCGGCGTAGTCTTTGTCGGGCTGAGCCTCTTCGGCATAGAGCCTTGTGCCGAAGAAATCGGCGCCTTTCAGGGCGTTGATAACCCGGCGGCCATCCTCATTGCGTACGTCAAACAGCGTGTAGTCGGGCATCAGGTCTATACGGCCAATGTCGGGTTTGCTGCCCTCTATGTTGCTGTTGATGAGCTCCATGAGGTTGCCCGGATAGAAGCCCTGGCGCTTGCCCACGTTGACGTAGATGCGTTCCATGCCGCGCTCGGCATTGCGGTCGTCGCGGTCGCGTTTGGCCCGTTTCTCCTTGTCTTTCTTGTCGTCGGCGTTGAGGTCGATGTCGGGCATATCCTGATAGTAGGCCAGCAAACGGTTGAACTCTAACGAAAGCACGCGCTTGAGCAGGTCTTCGCCGCTGAGCCATCCCAGCTTCTTGTCCACGCCCGGCAGATATTTGGCAATCTGCTCCTCGTTGACCTCCACGCGCTCCAGCCGGTCGGCCAGATGATAAAGCTGCTTCTCAATGATATGTTCCGGAGTCGGGACTTTACGATATTCAAACTCCTTGCCTATCTTCTTCTCAATCTCGCGCAGCTTGCTCTTTTCGCGCGAGTGGATGATGGCAACGCTCACACCGGTCTTTCCGGCGCGGCCAGTACGGCCCGACCGATGCGTGTATACAGCCGTGTCTTCAGGCAGACCGTAGTTTATAACGTGCGTGAGGTCGTCAACGTCAAGACCGCGAGCAGCCACATCGGTGGCCACTAACAGTTGCGTTACGTGGTCGCGGAATTTGCGCATGGCCATATCGCGCTGAGCCTGACTCAGATCGCCGTGCAGACAGTCGGCGTTATACCCGTCGGCTATCAGCTTGTCGGCTATCTCCTGAGTCTCTTTGCGGGTGCGGCAGAAGACGATGCCGTAGATGTCAGGGTTGTTGTCGGCCACACGTTTCAGCGCCAAATACTTGTCGTGTGCTTTTACCATATAATATATGTGCCGCACATTCTTGGCACCCTCATTGCGGTTTCCGGCCACAAATTCCACCGGGTCGTGCATGAAGTTCTTGGCAATATCGGCAATCTCCTTGGGCATTGTGGCCGAGAACATCAGCATCTTGCGGTCGGCGGGAACGTGGCCCAGAATCTCCTTGATGTCGTCGAGGAAACCCATGTTGAGCATTTCGTCGGCTTCGTCAAGAATCACCGTATGCACGTCGGCCAGGTCTACCTCGCCCCTGTTGATGAGGTCGATGAGACGTCCCGGAGTGGCCACAATAACCTGCGTGCCGCGGCGCAGTGCCTTTATCTGGCTGTCTATGCTGCTGCCCCCGTATACCGGCAATATCTTTATGTCTTCAATATATTTGGCGAAGTCGGCCAAATCGCCGGCTATCTGCAGGCAGAGTTCGCGGGTAGGAGCTATGATAAGAGCCTGCGGCACCCTTTTCGCCGCGTCGATGCGCTGAAGCACCGGCAGACCGAAAGCCGCCGTTTTGCCCGTTCCGGTCTGAGCGAGACCCACCACATCGCCCTCATGGTTGAGCAAATGGGGTATCACCATTTCCTGTATAGGCATGGGCGTGTCGAAGCCCATCTCTTTTATTGCCCTCAGCAGCTCAGGTTCTACGCCAAGCTCCTCAAAAGTCTTCATTTTGTTTGTTTCGTTGTCTTCCATAGTTGTAAAGTCGTGTCCCGTCTCAGACGGGTCTTTTACATTACAACAAATTCAGGAGTAGATTACTCCAAATAATTTGCAAAATTAATAAAAAATCCCGGGCTGCCTTATTTATATTGTCATTTAAGCTTAAACAAATTGTATTATTGGGGAGGGAGAGAGCTTTTAAGATGCTCTGTGAGGCTACATTCTGACCCGTCGCCCGAAAATAAAAATAAAATTCCTTTGACAAACTATCGGATAAGTGCGAAAAAAATATTACCTTTGCAGCGGATTGTAAGGCCCTGCCACAGAGGGCCTCTTTCCGTATGGTTTCTTTTTACCACGGCACGATGGTAAAATACATATTATTTTACCGTAATGAGTTCTTAAAGCTGTGTAAAAAAGGTAAAAAAAGAAATTGACAGAATGATGGACGATTCTCAAACGAATCGAATGGATGAAATAAACACACATAATTATTTCAAAAGCCCCATAAGGATATGGAGCCGCTTCATGCTGTCTGCAATTTATGTAACTGTGTTGTAATGGAGGAATTATTTCATGATTATTGGATAGTAAATATTCTGGCGATATTCTTTATCTGCCTGCTGTGTACGGGATTGCTGATTCCGGGCATATTGCAGATAGCTGTCAGCAAGCAGCTGTTTGATAAAGTCGACGTCCGCAAAATCCACAAAGGCCGGGTGCCACGGTTGGGCGGCATGGCCTTCGTTCCGGTAATCATTTTCTCCATCATGCTGATGATAGCCGTAAATCTCTCCATGGGCTATCCGGCACTGTCCGACTGTTTCCTCTCCTCACCCGAAGGGTTGTTATACGACGGTTGCGCTCTGCTCATGCTCTACATCATAGGCTTGGGCGATGACCTGGTGGGCATACGCTACCGTACCAAATTCATCATACAGCTCCTCTGCGCCTTCATGGTGCTGGCCGGCGGGCTTGGCGTGGACAACCTCGGCGGACTTTTCGGCATTTATCAGCTGCCTGTGTGGGCAACATGGGTGATGACGGTGCTTACCGTCCTGCTCATTGTCAATGCCGTAAACCTCATCGACGGCATCGACGGTCTGGCTTCGGGTCTTTCGGCCATTGCGTTGGCGTTCTTCGCCGGGCTGTTTTACCTGCACGGTGTCTACGACTGCGCCATCATTGCCGTGGCCACACTGGGTGTGGTGCTGTCGTTCTTCTACTTCAACGTGTTTGGCGACGCCTCGCGCTATAAGAAAATCTTCATGGGCGACACCGGAAGCCTTACCCTGGGCTTTATCCTGACCTGCCTCGCTTTCCGCACCCTTCATCTGCCGGAAGCGGCTCCCTCCGACAATATCAACCGCTTCGTGCTGGCCTTCTCGCCCCTTCTTGTGCCCTGTATGGATGTGGTTCGCGTCTTCATAGTGCGCATCATGCACAAGAAGAACCCCTTCATGCCCGACAAACGGCACCTGCATCACGCCATGATGGCGGCCGGCATACCGCATCGCGGCACCATGATGCTTATCCTCCTGGTGTCGATAACCTTTATAGTGCTCGACTGCTACATTTCGCAGCTCTTCAACGTTACTTACGTGCTGCTCATCGACATAGTCCTTTATCTGGGTCTGATGCTCCTTCTGCGTTACTTCCGCCTGAAGCGCACCGCCGCCGAAGACGCCAACGCCAACTAATCCCTTTTTTCTTCTGAAATAGCGACAAAAATTACCCGCCGGGATACAAGAGCCTGACGGGCAGATAGGGTAGTATGATGCGCTGAGGGGGAGCTTAGACCCCGGCGCAAAAATGCTTACGCGTGGGGGTTATTTATCCTTATCCTGCTTCTTGCTTTCTTCCAAAATCTTTCTCAGACGTTTTTTCTGAGCCGGCGTGCCGTCCTTCTCAACGGCTGTGCTCATCATGGCCAAAGCAAAGATATACTGGCCGTCTTCCGACTTCAGTATCTCTTCCTGGCTCTTTTCCTGAGCCATGTCGCTTACAATCTCCATCTGGTCGAGGATGAAATCATAATCTGCTTCCGTAACCTCGCTCTTCTCCTTCTTCGTAAGGTCTTCTATGCCCTTGCGGTCGAGAGTCTTGCTGCCGCACGCTGTCAGCGACAACAGAAACATGCTGCACACTGCTGCAATAAAAAATACTTTCTTCATGTTGCTATGTTTGATTAGTTAACACTGCAAATTTAAAACATTTATCCCGGATTTCATACATCATAAAGTAAAAAAGAGCTGTCAAAGAGTAAAATATGGACTTTAGGCCATCTTTTATCCTCTGACAGCGCTTAAAACGTTACTTCAGTGATGTTACTTAATCAGCATTTTGAAGTTGGTGGCGATGTTGCCCGACGTTACCGAGGCTACAACGATTTTGCCGCGCATATCGCGCACATCCACCGTGGTGCTTGCTGCATTGGGCTGCACAAAATCTATCAGGCTGCCCTGCAGGTTGCACAGCTGAACTGATTGGATATTTTCGCCACTCAGCGTTGAGAAGGTGATGTGCCCGTCTGTCTGCGAAACCATGATGCGGGCAGGTTTACATTCCACCTCATCCACGCCCAACTGGTCGCCTACCGTAAGGCGCAGAATCTCCCATCCGCCGGTCTGGTGCAGACTCAGCGGGTTGGCGGTACCCACATACAGGAACTTATCGTCGGTCTGCATATTGCGGATGCCGTAAGCGGCCGGGTTGCCGAAGCCGTTGTCTGACACCATACGCGCCGGCATGTTCGGGTCGGAGAATTGCAGACACTCGTATCCCAGCTTGTTGTCGTCAACCTTCAGCAGCGCTTTCAGTATGCTCAGAGCCTAGAAGGAGGAATTGCCCGAGCCGTTTCCGTTGCCATTCCCATTGCCATTGCCGTTCCCGTTTCCGTTGCCATTACCGGGCGCATTGTCTGCTTCCGAGCCGGTAAGAGAGTTGCCCAAAGCCGGCTCTATGAGGTTCGACATATCCATGGTGCCCACATAGAGCTTGTCATCGTATATCGACATAGCCCATGTGTATGCGGCAAAAATATTGCCATAGCCGCTGCGGCCGAAACGGGGCTTGTAACGGGAGTCGTTGTTTCGGATTTCCCATTTCTTTGTCGTGCTGTTGAACACCGGCAACTGAGCCTCGCCATAGAGTAGCTCAACATCGCGGGAATTGGCGAATTTCTCTGTCGACCATAAAGTAGTGGAGCGCAGAGTGCCTAAAATATTGGCAATTGCCTCTGCCGACTCCAGCGTGCCGTATTTCATCTTCGTGCCGTAAAGCACACCGAACGTGTTGCAGAACATACCCCAGTAGAGGCGCCATTTCCACGATTTCATCACTGAAAAATAGCTTGAATTTTTCGATGTGTTGTTGGCCTCGTAGCTGCTGTATTGCCACACCTTTTCCCATTCAGTGGCATTGGCAGCCTTAAAGCCTCCGGCCGGTATCTTCGGACTTTTATACAGTGCTGACGGCGAGGTCTGGGTAGGCCAGCCGCCCACAAAAATATGTACTTTGTGATACTCAATCTCAGCGGCTTCAGACGATGTCCAGCCCATTATTTCAAAGTTGAACGGGTCAGCCACGGAGCCGTTCCAGCGCAACACGGCGCCTTTGGGCTTGCCCTGAGTGTCTAATAATCCAACGCCGCAGTAGAGTACATCGTCAACCACTATCCAGCGGCGCACATTCGTAATCTGACAGCCCTGCACAGAAGCCATGTCCGAGCTGCCTATAAACTCCTGAGTGGCAGGATTATAGGCCAAAAATACCGACGAGCCGCTCTCGGTGCTCGTGCCCCCTTTTATCGACGGACCGCCGAAGAACATCACACCCTTGTGGTAAGCGGCAGAACGCATACCCTGACAATGATTCAGCATGGTGTCGGCCGGCGTAATGTCTGTCACCACGCCGGTCTTGGTGTCGTAGCAGAACACCCTGGGCGGCAGAATGTCGGCGTAAGCGCCGCGATGCCCGTAGGCCATACTTTTTGCATCTCGCAAGTCCAGCACGAATTCTCATAAGGGCCGGTCTCCTTGCCTGTGGAGGCCACCACCGTATAGCCCGGCATACAGAGATAATTGTTGTTCGTGCTCCAGTAAATCTTGCCGTCGAGCGCTGTCATGCCCCATGCGTACGAGCCCGAGGCCTTGGTCTTGCCACCTTTAGCCTCACATTCCGCGCAGTCAATGCCTTTGGGGTCGTAAGTGTTGCGTTTGTCGCCGATGCCGAAGTAACAGGTATCCTTGGGCGTCTGATAGATGTGCTTCACCTTCAGCTCATCCGTTATGGGCTGCGGAGTTATACGGTCCTTCATCTGATAGTTATACAGCGGCAACACCTGCTGCACAAAAATGGTGTATTGCGAAATGGCCGCCGAATCGAAGGGCGACGGGGGGGGCCGGCGTCGACAGCCGTTGCGCAAGTGCCGGAAGAATCTGTTCCATCAGCTCTGCCTGACTCTCAGCATTGCCTTTCAAGCCGGTCTGCTCCATCATCCTCATGATGTTCTGACGCAATACCGACGGGGTAGCCGCCGCCGCTGTCAGGCTCATGAAGGCTAATGCAATAAGTAGTAAATGTTTCTTCATGCGGTTAGTTCTGTTTTAACGGGTTAGGAATTACGTATCTGTAATATTCAAAGCAACAGATAACAAGCCTGCAAAGTTACAAAAAAATTGGTCTTATAGAAATCCGCGCTTTATAACCATCAATCCCATCAATCACATAAGTCACATAAGTCACATAAACCACATCAAAGCCCCCACTTCACCTGTTCATACGCTCTCTATACTCGCTTGGCGTGCAGCTGTAAATTTTTGAAAACACCCTGTAGAAGGTCGACAGCGAGTTGAAGCCCGCTTCACCCGCCACAGCCTCCAGCGTCATGTTGCCGTCGGCAAGCAATCCGGCTGCATATTCTGCCCGATAGCCGTTTACATACTCATAGAAAGTTGTGGAGCAATCGCGGTTGAAGTAAGTGCTTACGTAAGTGCGGTTTGTGCCGGCCGCCGCAGCCACGTCAGAAAGCTTGAGCTTTGAATTGAGGTAGATGCGCTCATCCCTGAAGAGATGCTCTATGCGCTTCCCGAGGCTTGCGTCGGCCGTGTCCGGAGCCTCCTCTGTCTCCTCATTGTCGGCCGAGTCCTCAAGCTCATTCACAACCGATTCGTGCCGATAGAGGAAATAGCTGATGAATATCCACAGGCACATGCTGCTGACCATATACACCACATCGAGAGTGAAGCTGATAACCAGGCTGCACATTATCCACACCGCCAGAATGACGAAGAAAGAGTAGAGTATGGTGCGAAGCCAGTTGAGGTTAATGTTCTCCATATAAGAGAATCGCTGGCGCATCTGACGGTGATAACGCGGAATCGCCCTTATTGTCCACACAGCGTAATAGAGGCCGTAGAGGGCGCTCCACACCACTTCGGCGTCGAAGAGTATCTGAGCCGGCCATATCGCCACAGCCGTTGAGAGAAGCACAAAAGGAAGCTCCTGCAGAATAATCAGCCGCCGGGTTACACGACCCGGATTGCACAGCTCAATGAGAATGAGGGCATAGAAGGGCTCGGCAAGCATATCCACCGCCGTTATGATATGCTCGTTGCGCAGAGTGTCTTTAAATGGCCCGAAGAGGAATACCAGGTCTTTGATGCAGCTGAGCAGGATGATTATCATCAGAGCCGTTACAAGCCTCGACAGCATGTCCTTGCCTTTGTGCATGAAGAAGAACGCCATCATGGCGTAAAACATGGTGCAAAGGCCGTAAACGAAGTATAATATCTCCTGCTCCATCTCGTGCGGTATGAAAGGGCTGAGGGTGGGGTATCTTTGATTGTGGACGATTATTCAGCACTGTGTGGCTGTGATAACAAAAATCTGCCGGCAGAACACATTTTGGCGTCTGCCGGCAGTGTCTCAGCGGGTGTTTGGTTCACCCGTCAGCTTCAGCGTCTTTTCTTCTTTCCTTTTTTGGAGGACTTCTTCGAAGATTTTTTCTCCTTTTTGTCGGCCTTGGATGCTTTTTTATCCTTGGGCAGTTTCAGCTTCTGACCCGGCTGAATCACCGGGTTGTCGCCCGAAAGATTGTTGGCCTTCTTCAGAGCTTCCACCGTGGTGCCCTGACGGCGTGCTATACGGTCGAGATTGTCGCCGTTGCGCACCGATACCGACGTGGGTTTGGGCGGAGTTTTCTTCTTGGCCTTTTTATTCTTTTTCTTCTTGTTGTTTTGAGCAAGAGTCTCTTTCTCTTTCTTCTTTTTCTTGTCTACGCTGTTGGCCTTGGGCGTTTTTGGGGTTGTCTGTGCCACCTGCTGAGCAACAGGTTCTGTAGCCCTGGCGGCCTCAGGCTGCTGTTCCTGACGGCGCTGACGCGTTGTGGCAGTCTGCTTCACAGGCGTGGTCTGCGTGTTCTGTGCCACTGACGCGCCGCCGGTTACTATGCGCAGCTGCTGACCGGTGCGTATGCTGTTGCGCCGCAGCGAGTTCCACTCTTTTATCTGCTCCGGCTGAACATTGTATTTAGCGGCTATCGACGCCAGGCTCTCCTGCGGCTGCACCTTGTGAAGGATGGTCTGCGAGCCGGCCGGCGCCGACGCCGGTGCCACTGACTGCACCTGAGCTATCTCCTCTTCTATCTCAACATTGTCGGCCGGTATGTTCACCGGCTCCTCAGCTGCCGCGGCCTGCCCTGCGGTGGCCGTAGTCATGCGTTTGTATTTGTCTGCGTCGTAGGCAAGGATGTCATCCTCGCTCATTATGTAGGCGTGAATCTGCTGCGACGGCAGAATCAGGAAGTAAGGCGCATCCTTGCGACCAGGAATGACGTCTTTGCGGAACTGCGGATTCAGCACCCTCAGCTCCTCGACAGGCATATTGAGGACGTGCGAAATCTGGTCGAAGTGCACACGGTTCGTAACACTCACTGTGTCCGTAACCAGCGGCTTGGTGGCCAGTACCGGCGAAATGTTATGGTCCTTGTAATAGGTCATAACGTATGTGGCGGCGATGAAAGCCGGAACATAACCGCGCGTCTCGGCCGGCAGATAGTTATAGATGCTCCAGAAGTTATGGCTCTTGGGGTCTCCGCCGGCGCGGCGTATAGCCTTGTTCACCGTTCCGGGACCGCAGTTGTAAGCGGCAATCACCAGCGACCAGTCGCCGTACGTGGCATAGAGGTCTTTGAGGAAACGTGCCGCCGTGGCCGACGACAGATACGGGTCGCGCCGTTCATCCACCAGCGAGTTGACCTCCAGACCCAGACCCTTGGCGGCTGCCAGGATGAACTGCCACAGACCGGCCGCTCCCGACCGCGACACCGCGTTCGGGTCGAGGCTGCTCTCTATCACAGGCAGATATTTCAGCTCCAGCGGCAGACCCTCCTGCTCCAGTGCCTGCTCAAAAATGGGCATATAGTAATTGCTTAGTCCGAGCATGGCGGCCACCTGGGCGCGTCCGTGTTTGGTGTAGCGTTCAATGTATTTCTTAACGATGGGGTTGAAGGGCAGTTCTACCACAGCCGGAATGGCCTGCAGACGCTCTATCAGCACCTCATCGCTCACCGGCACGTCGGGCAGCTTCTTATACCGGTCGTCGGTGGCGGTGTAGTTTTTCATATACCACCCTTCAAGCAGTTTCTGGGTGTTGGTCTCAAACGATTCCGGGAAGACAATCGATTCATCGCTTATGGTGCGCGAGATGTCGACCACGGTGGGAGTCTTTGCAGCCGCCGTAACGATGCCGGGCAGCAACAGAGCCGTTGCCGCAAGGGCCGTCAGACGTTTATGCAGGTGTTTCATCTTTCAGGTGTTTTTGAGGTGAGTTCTAAAAATTTAATGCCCAGTTGATGCCCAGAGCCGGTTTCCCGGCCGAAGGTTCTATCATCACCGACGGCTGTACGTCCATCGACAGGTTGGGCGACAGGTCGAAATGGGCCAGGGAGGCATCCACGTATGAATCTACCATGCAGAGCAGATAGAGACCTACTATGCAGATTATGCACAGGTCGCGGTTGCGCCGGTAGTAGTCTTTGCGGCTTTTGAGCGTTCGCTGAAGCCACGCTTTGTCAAGTTCGTCCTCCTTGGTTGTGGGAGGGAAAAAGTTCATGTACGACTTAGTGTTGGGGTCATTGTCGAGCAGGTCGCGATACCCCTGCGAATAGTCCTGAAACTGGTTGTTGTTCCAGTTGGTGGCATACCCCAGGCCCATGAAGCCGCCAATGATTATGGGCAGCTTCCAGTAGCGCCGGTTGTATACCTGTCCCAGACCGGGGAGCAGCGCCGACAGCCATACAGCGCGTGTGGGGTCGGGGTTGAAGATGCGTTTGCCGTCCATGCCGTAAGGAGAGTCCTCGGCCACCACCATATTCACAATTGAGTCGCCGGCCGACGTCACAATGGTGTCCTGAGGCTGCAGCGGCGTTCCGGCTTCCACTGTGCCGGGCACCAATACGCGCACGTCAAGCACCGTGTCAGGCTCAGGGCAACCCGGCGGTTCGGGCAGCTGTACGGCGCCCCGGGCAGGCAGCCACGTCCATGGCGCCGTCAGAAGCACTATCAGCAGCACGCTCAGTATCCGCGTGGGCACATCTTCACGTCTTCTCTCTCTCATTGCCGAAGCTTGTCGAATAATGCCACAAGTTGCTGCAGCTCGTCGTCGTTGTCAAAGCGCAGCGTTATGGTTCCGCGGCCGTCGTCGCGGCGCGAGAACTTCACCGCCACCGGGAAGACGGCGTTCAGCTCGCGGCGGAAACCGTCGTAGTCGGAGTTGGATTTAGCCTGACCTTTGCGGGCTCCTTTCAGGTCGGGAGTCTCGCCCTTGGCCAGTTTCTCGCGAATCTGCTTGGCCATCTCCTCCACCTGACGCACCGACGCGCCGTCGCGCAATATCAGGTTGTAGAGTCGCAGCTGCGTCTTAGGGTCTTCCACGCCCAACAGAGCGCGGGCATGACCCATGTCTATGCGGCGGTCGCGCAGGCCAAGCTGTATCTCGGCCGGCAGGCGCAGAAGACGCAGATGGTTGGCTATGGTGGCACGTTTCTTGCCCAAACGTTCGGCAAGCCGTTCCTGGGTGAGCGCATATGTGTCGATTAGCTTGCGCAGCGCCAGAGCCACCTCTATGGAGTTGAGGTCTTCGCGCTGAATGTTCTCTATCAGCGCCATCTCGGTAATCTCCGCGTCGGAGGCTTTGCGCACGTATGCCGGCACCGTGTCGAGACCGGCCTGCCGTGCGGCACGCCAGCGCCGTTCGCCCGCTATTATCTGATAGCCGCCGCCGGCGAGCATGCGCAGCGACAGGGGCTGTATGATGCCTAACTCCAGTATCGACGCCGCAAGCTCGTCGAGCGCTTCCTGGTCGAACACCGTGCGAGGCTGCTCCGGATTCGGCTCAATCTCGTTCACCGGTATCTCGCTGATGGCCGACGAACCCTCAGTCTGTATCTCTGTGATAGGGCCGGCGGTTATCATGGCGTCGAGGCCGCGGCCCAAGGCTCTTTTCTTCGGTGTCATCGCGTGGTCGGTGTTTTGATGCTGTGTTTCTCGAGCAGTTCGGAGGCCAGCGACTGATATGCTATGGCGCCGCGTGAATCCGGGTCATAGAGAATCACCGGCAGACCGTGGCTCGGGCTCTCGCTCAGTTTGATGTTGCGCGGAATCACCGTGTTGAACACCATATCGCCAAAATGGCTCTTCAGCTCCTCATAAATGCTGTTAGCAAGGCGCAGACGCGCGTCATACATCGTCAGCAGGAAGCCTTCAATCTCCAGTTGCGGTTTCAGGCGCGTCTTGATGATGCGTATGGTGTTGAGCAGCTGCGTAATGCCCTCAAGGGCAAAATATTCTGCCTGCACCGGTATCAGCACCGAGTCGGCCGCTGTCAGCGCATTGATGGTGATAAAGCCCAGCGAAGGACTGCAGTCAATGAGCGTGTAGTCATAGTCATCGCGCACACCCTCAAGAATGCCGGCAAGCACTTTTTCGCGGTGCGGACGGTTGATAAGCTCCATTTCGGCGCCCACAAGGTCTATGCTGGCGCTGAGCAGGCTCAGCCCTTCCACACATGTGCTTTGTATGGCATCCTTCACAGGATATCCGTCTACCAGACACTCATAAATGCCCGCTTTTACCTCGCGAGGGTCTATGCCCAGACCAGACGTAGCATTGGCCTGCGGATCCGCGTCTATAAGCAACACTTTTGCTCCCTGCATGGCCATGCAGGAGCCCAGATTGAACGCCGTGGTTGTCTTACCTACGCCACCTTTCTGGTTGGCTATCGCCATTATTTTTCCCATAAGCAAGATTGCTTCTGAATTAATATGCAAAGTAACAAAATTTTTTTCAATGTAGAGTTAAATTTCGTATTAAATATGTTTAATTGTTAATAACTTGTGTAACTTGTTGAATATCAGACACTTGGGAAACCGCTATTTATTCCTTTGCAGCTGAATTTCCCCACATAAACCTCTGATGTTCGCCCGTTTACTCGCCATTCTTGGTCCATAATCCGGTTTTAGGCTTGCACTCACCCACAAAAAAGGCGTATATTTGCAATAAATATCGAACCAATGAACAAGAAACGACATCATCTTCTCACGCTTCTTTTCCTCGTCACCATACTTTCCCCCTCGTTGCTCCGCGCAGGCGACAAGAAGGCAGTTACTGCAGTCGGTCAAAGTGCCTTCGTAATACGCGATGACGGCTCCCTGTGGGCCTTTGGCGACAATAAAAATGGTCGGCTCGGCGACGGCTCCACGACATTCCGTGGCACGCCAGTGAAGATTATGGACAACGTGGTGCAGGTCTCTGCCGGTCTTTATCATACTCTCGCTCTGTGTGGAGACGGCTCTCTGTGGGGCTGGGGCGACAATGATCGGTGTCAGCTCGGCGACGGCTCCAGGACTTCTCGTCTTGTCCCGGTAAGGATAATGGACGGGGTACGGAGGATTTACACTCCGGGAGCCTATTATTCGGCGGCAGTGCGCACCGACGGCTCGCTGTGGATGTGGGGCAACCATAACCCTTCGGAATACACCGACGAATTCAAAAGTATCACTCCGGTGAAGGTGATGGGCGATGTCAGGTCTGTTATAGGAGATAAGGGGATATTTTATGCCGTTGACGGCTCCGGAAACAAGTGGGGTTGGGGAGAACTTGACGGGTATGGGGCTGATATTGCCGATATGCGTCAGATTTCCAATACTTTGCACTCGCGGCTGACGCTCGACAATAACGGCACGCTTTGGTCGCGGAGTGTGGACTCGCGCGGCAAATGTGCAACGGAGCGTGTACGGGTCATGGACAATGTCCGTGAAATCTCAGCCGGCACATACCATACTCTCATCATCCGCAACGACGGTTCGCTTTGGGCGATGGGGGAGAATCAGTTCGGCCAGCTTGGCGACGGCTCCAAAACCAACCGCATCCGACCTGTGATGGTGGCTTCGGGGGGGCGCTCAGCATCTGCCGGCAGCACTTTCTCGATGTGGATTACCTCATCAGGCGAACTCATGGTGGTGGGTGCCTTCAAATTTGCAGACTGACATATAACAGACCCTTCCGTAATACAAATCCTAATCGGTGAGCCTTAAATATTGACAATAAGAGATAAATATTGACAATATGAGAAAAAGTTTCGTATTCCTTCTTCTCGTTTTTCTCTTGTGTCCTTCCCTGCTGCGTGCTGGCAACAAGAAAGCTGTGGCAGACGCAGCCGGGCAGCAGAGCTTTGTGGCCGGCAACGGCGCGTTCCTGCTCAACGGAAAGCCGTTTGTGTTGAAGGCCGCCGAACTGCATTATCCGCGCATCCCGCGCCCTTACTGGGAACAGCGCATTCAGCTCTGCAAGGCGTTAGGCATGAACACCATCTGTCTCTACACTTTCTGGAACGCGCATGAGCCTGAGCCGGGAAAGTTCGATTTTTCAGGGCAAAACGACCTGCGCGAGTTCATTAAGCTCTGTGCCAAGAACGACATGAAGGTGATTCTCCGCCCCGGTCCGTATGTATGTGCCGAATGGGAGATGGGCGGCCTCCCCTGGTGGCTGCTGAAAAAGAAGGATATACGGCTGCGCGAGGCTGACCCGTATTTCCTTCAGCGGGTGGATATGTTTCAGAAGGAGGTGGCCGAGCAGGTGGCTGACCTGACAATTACTCACGGAGGCCCCATCATCATGGTCCAGGTGGAGAATGAATATGGCTCATACGGCACTGACAAGGGGTATGTGGGTCGGATTCGCGATATGCTGCGCCGGCATTTCGGCCCGGAGGTTACTCTCTTTCAGTGCGACTGGTCGTCGAATTTTCTCAACAATGGCCTCGATGACCTTGTCTGGACTCTCAACTTCGGCACGGGAGCCGATATTGACAGTCAGTTTGCGCCGCTCAAAGAGGCGCGTCCTCATACGCCGCTGATGTGCAGCGAGTTCTGGAGCGGATGGTTCGACAAATGGGGCGCCGCGCACGAGACTCGCCCTGCCGACGATATGATTGCCGGCATCGACGAAATGCTCTCCAAGGGTATCTCCTTCAGCCTCTATATGACGCATGGAGGCACCAACTGGGGCCACTGGGCAGGCGCCAACTCGCCGGGTTTCGCGCCCGATGTTACCTCTTACGATTACGACGCGCCTATCAGTGAGTCGGGACAGATTACCCCCAAATATCTCAAGCTGCGCAAGACTCTTGCCAAGTATATGGACGGCGAAAAGCAGGCGCCGATTCCTCCTCTGATTAAGCCGATTGCCGTTAAGCCCTTCAGCTTCACCGAGGTGGCTCCTCTGTGGGAGAATCTGCCAGAGCCGAAGGCTGACAGGGATATAAAGTCGATGGAAGAGTATGACCAGGGATTCGGCTCAATCCTCTACCGCACTTCTCTGCCGGCTCTCTCCGCTCCGGCGCTGCTCACGGTAAACGAGCCGCACGATTATGCTCAGATTTTCATTGACGGCAAGTACATCGGCACCCTCGACCGTCGCAACGCTGAGAAGGAGCTTGTCATTCAGCCATGTCGGAAAGGGGCTCAGCTCGACATTCTCGTCGAGGCTATGGGCCGCATCAATTTCGGGCGCGCTATACGCGATTTCAAGGGCATCACGGATAACGTTACGGTTACCGTGGAGAAGGATGGCCACAAGTGGGTCGACGACCTCAAAAACTGGCAGGTGTTCAACATAACCGACGAGTATGACACCTATGCCGCCATGGACTTCCGGCCTCTCGACATGTGTATGCGTCGGGAGGAGCGTCTGCCAAGGGGCGTTTATCGCGCCACTTTCAATGTCAGCAAGCCTTCCGACACATTCCTCGATTTTGAATCGTGGGGAAAGGGCCTTGTCTATGTCAACGGTCATGCCCTGGGACGCATCTGGGAAACAGGTCCGCAACAGACGCTCTATATGCCCGGATGTTGGCTGAAAAAGGGCGCCAACGAGATTCTTGTGTTTGACATTCTGGGTCCGCGCAAGGCTCAGAGCAGGGGGCTGAAGGAGCCTCAGCTCGACAGGCTGCGGCTTGACAAGGTTCGCACTCACCGCGCTGAGTCAAGCAATCTCGACTTGTCGGCGGAGACGCCGGTGATGACATCGGCTTTTGCACCGGGCAACGGCTGGCAGGAGGTGAAGTTCAATGCGCCTGTGCGTGGCCGCTATATCTGTCTGGAGGCTCTCGACGCTCTCGACGGCAAGGAGAAGGCGGCCATTGCCGAGTTTTATCTCCTTGATGACAAGGGAGTTCGCCTGTCGCGCGAGCCGTGGACGGTGGTGTATGCCGACAGCGAGGACACGGAGGGCGGAAACCGCACGGCCGACAAGGTGTTCGACCTGCAGGAATCCACTTACTGGCAGACGGCTGCGGGCGTCCCCTTCCCTCATGCGTTGGTCATTGACCTGGGCGCCACGCATACGCTTTCGGGGCTTCAGTATCTGCCGCGCATGGAGTCGGCAGCGCCCGCAAGTATCGGAAATTTCAGGATTTACGTAAAGGAAACAGATTTTAATTTCTAACAATATGCAAAGGTATCACATATCACTGATTGTTGCTTTTCTGCTTTTGTGCCCGCTGGCTCTGCGTGCCGGCGACAAGAAGGCTGTGGCTGTGGGCAACCGCCACGCATTAGTGCTGAAAACCGACGGATCGCTGTGGTCTTTCGGCTTTAATTTGTACGGCCAGGTGGGCGACGGCACTACTTCCTCGCGCCATGAGCCGGTGAAGATTATGGACGATGTGGTGCAAATCTCGGCTCAGGAGAACAACTCTATGGCTGTGAAGGCCGACGGCTCTCTCTGGGCCTGGGGCGAGAATAACTATGGCTCGCTTGGCGACGGCACCACCGACGAACACCATTCTCCGGTGAAAATCATGGATAACGTCAGCAAGGTATGCACCGGCAGCCAGCAGTCGTATGCCATCTGCCGCGACGGCTCGCTGTGGGGCTGGGGCAACAACTCTCACGGGCAGCTCGGCGACGGCACAAACACCGACCGAAAGACTCCGGTGAGAATAATGGGCAATGTAAAGGACGTGTCGGGCGGCGACGGCGAGGCTCTTGTGGTGTGCAACGACGGTACGCTCTATCTGCTCACTCCCGGCAAACCATTCGGTCCCCGAAAAATCATGGAAGGGGTGAAGAAAGCCGCTTGTTGGGGTGTGAACATGGTACTCAGGAACGACGGCACGCTGTGGACATGGGGCTTCAACAACGACGGTCAGTTAGGCAACGGCTCAACCCAAAGCTTCTACTCGCCTCAGCAGGCCGGTATGATTATGAGCGGCGTCAGCGACATCACTTCGGGCGATCGCCACGCTATGGCAATAAAAACCGACGGCACTCTGTGGGGCTGGGGATGGAACCAATACGGGCAGATTGGTAACGGCACAACCACCAACAGTTATTCGCCCGTAAAAGTCTACGACAACGTAAGCTCTGTGGCTTGCGGCTATACCATATCAGCATGGATTACCCGCGACGGCGAGCTGTGTCTTGTAGGTCGTCCCTTTTAACCGAATTTTCGGCCTCTTAGGGACGGAATCTCAGCCCAGAGGTCTTAGATTGTGGAGTTGATTTTATGCTGTATGCCGGCCTCTCGTTCGTGGCGTGATATTATTCTCAGGAAATAATACAGATAGGCCATGAAGGCCACCGCCAGCATTATTACGAAACTCCAGTAGACCCCCACACACTGCAGGCCGCCCCAGTGTGCCAGTCCCAACATGGCCGGCATTCCCACTATCATATATGCCAACACGGAGACGGTGAGCAGCGGCCACACTATGCCTGTACCCCTCACAGCGTTGCTGAGCGTTACCTGCACGGCATCGAAGAGCTGGTAGGCTATCAGAGGCAGCACAAGCATCACTGCCACCGACACCACCGCGCCGTTGGGGGTGAAGGCACTTAACAGAGGTCGGGCGAAGAAGAAAAATATCAGGCTTGCCATCACCGCCAGAAACAGATTGAGTCCCACTCCGGCGCGTGTGCTGAGGCGTATGCCTTGGTAGTCGCGCAGACCCATTTTGTTGGCCACGCGTATGCTCAGAGCAATGCCGAAGCTGATGTAAGCCATGAAGCCGAGCTGCGACAGGGTATTGGTAATCTGGTAAGCGGCCAGCTCAATCTTTCCGAACCATCCGCATACCACCGCGCCGAAAGCCCAAATCAGCACCTCGGCGCCATTCTGCATCATTACGGGCAGCGAGGTGCCGAGGATGCGTTTTGTCAGCGGCCGCGAGCCGCGACGGTGCAGTCCGGCAGCATACGGGGAATAACGGCGCGAACGCGTAACGACCCGCATTATGGCCAGTGTGGCCGCCAAGCGTGCCACAAAAGTGCTGATGCCGGCGCCGTCGAGTCCTAATTCCGGCAATCCCCAGTGGCCGTAAATCAGCAGCCAGTTGCCGAGGATATTCAGCGCGTTGGCGCCCAAAATTATCCACATTGGCGTGGCGGTGTCCGTTACCGCGTTGGCGGTCTGCTGGCAGGCGTTGAAGAAGGGTGCCGGCAGCATCGACGCCATTACAATAAGATAATAGCTGCGGATAAGGGGCAACAGCTCGGCCGGCTGTCCCATCCGGTCGAGAAAGAAAAAGAGGATGCCCATTATGGCCATCAGCGCCACTGCGGCGGCCACGTTCAGCCGCAGTCCGGCTGCCAGCGTGCGACCCACATCGCTGTGGCGACGGCGGCTGTAGAGCGAGCCTATGATAGGTGTGAGTCCGGCGGCGAAGCCCATGAGCATCACCATGGGCACCATGAAGAAATTATTCACAAACGCTGCGGCAGCCAGCGCCTCAGTGCTGTAACCGCCCACCATCATGGTGTCGGCGAAACTCACCACCACCACACCCACTTGCGTGAGCAGGATGGGCACGCCCAGCCGCAGCAATGCCGCAACCTCACTCCGCAGATTTCGGGGGCTGCCCGCCGGAGTCTGCTTTTGTGTCATTAATTATTATCTTTGACGGGCATGGCGAGTCTTGACACCGGTCATGCCCTCGATGCCGGCCTCAATGTCGCGGAAGATGTCGTCTACAACACCTTTGCCGTTTACGTTGATGAATTTTTTGCGGTCTTCGTAGAACTTGCGCAGCGGCTCGGTCTGCCGGTGATACACCTTGAGGCGGTTGGCAATAGTCTCGGCGTTGTCATCGCTGCGGCCCGATTCCTTGCCGCGTTTGAGCAAGCGTTCGGTGAGGTCCTCTTCCGGCACCTCCAGCCCTACCACGGCGTGCAGATCGGTGCCTTTGCGGCGCAGAAGCTCCTCCAGAGCCTCAGCCTGAGCTATGGTGCGCGGAAAGCCGTCGAACACCACCCCTTTGCCGGATGCTATATGCGGGTCAAGCTCCTCTTCCAGTATCTGAAGCATCAGCTCGTCGGGTATCAGCTCACCTTTCGATATAAAGGCGTTGGCCGTCTGTCCGTAGGGAGTGTTGCGGGCAATATGGTCGCGCAGCACATCGCCTGTGCTGATGTGGTGAAGCCCGTATTCGTCAATAATCTTGGCGCTCTGGGTGCCTTTGCCGCTACCGGGAGCCCCGAATAACACAAGATTTAACATAGTATCTCTTTTTTTATCCTGATTCTGTGATTACCGGCGCCTCTTAGACGTTTACTCTATTTGTGGCAGCAAACGGGCATGGTGTCCATTATCTTAACAACGTCTGTGAGATGAATTGTTCGGCCTCTTGGCAAGTAAAATGCAAAATCCTTTAAAGGCGCAGAATACCAATGCCGCCGGCCGCACAGCACACCGCCATTCCTCAGTGCGGAATCGCGACTCGCGAGCGGCCGTTGAAAGCCTTGTTATAATTCCTCTTCCAGTATATATATGTCGCGCAGATTGCGGGCTTTGCCGTCCAGGTCCAGACCGTAGCCGATGATGAATTTCGGGGGAATGGTGAAAGCAGTGTAATCGGGCGTAAAGTCTACCTTTGCGCTGGCTTTTTTGTGCAGCAGCGTGGCAAAGCGAATACTTGCCGGATTCATCTTCTTCAGGTCGGCAATCATTTTCTGAGCCGTGTATCCGGTGTCGACAATATCTTCAATAATCACAATGTCGCGGCCTTCCACCGGTTCAGTCAGACCCACTATCTGCTTTACATTACCGGTGCTCTGAGTGCCCTCGTATGAGGAATACCGCACAAAACTTATGTCGGCATGATTCATGCCTACCTTGCGCAGCAGGTCGGCTGCAAAGATGAAAGCGCCGTTCAGCACTGCTATGAACAGCGGACGCTGGCCGGCATAATCACGCTGAATCTCTTTTGCTACGCGGTCCACTTGCTCCAATATCTTATCTTCAGTGATATAGGGCACAAAGTTCAGACCGTTGAATGTGAGCTTTTTCTCCATGGCGAAAAAAATTTGGAGCAAAGTTAACAAAATTTCATCACCTGCACAACAGCTGTCGGCAACTCCCTGCCAAATACATTTACTGTTGAGCGTGAGATCCAAAAAATTGTCGGCGCCGGGAGAGCAGACGTTCCTTTTTCTGCTGCTCTTCCGGCGCCGGTATGGTGTTTGCGGGTATGGCATCTTGCTGCCAAACCCGCCTTACTCCTTACTTGTCCATGACTAACAGAACGTCATAGAAACCCCATTTACGTGGACTTAATTTTCCGTCTACATAAAACTTTTTTTCGATTTGCCCGCGTTGTTCGCCTATGGTAGGAGTCACATATTTAAGTTTTATGTGCCAGCGGTAGTTGCCATTGTTGGGCGACACAATGTCAAATTCATAGGATTTTGAGGGGTATGTCCATACACCAACTAAGTCAAGAGATGTATAGTTTGAAAAGATGTTGAGAGCACCTAGGCTCCACCATTCTTCATCTATTTCCGGATAATCCCATTTTACATTGTAGAGCATTATGAAGTCGGTTACCAGAAGTCTGCCTCCGCCCTTTTCTATATAGATCTCCGGGTCATATTTTATATTCGGATTCTGGTTAACTTTAGGGCCTAACATATTGTTGCCCTGTTTGTCTACTACGGCGAATTTGATTCGATCCAGGTAGGCATTGGGGTTCAGCTCTTCCTGATCCATGGGGGTGCCGTCGTCGCATGATGCCATTGACAGCAGTATTGCTATCATCATGCTGATAATTGTTGCTTGTCTCATTGTTTATGTTTGTTTAGATTAGTTTTTTCTTTGGAGGCTCAATACAATGAAAGGTGTCGGAATATCGGATATTGAGTTGCTTTCACGGGTATAGAGTTGTTTGATTGCAAAGTTACTATAATATTTCTTATTATACAAATATTTTACGAAAAAAAATGACAGCGTATCTGTTTTTTTAGTTTGTATTCATTTTTCGGGGTTGTGTGAAATGGCAGGAAGCTGTTAGGGGGGGCGGTGAAGGCATCAGCCGCGGCTGCGCGGGGAGGGAACGTCGGGCGGCAGAAGGGGCATTTCTGCCTCGAGGCGCCGGTTCATGGCGCGGCGTTCGGGGTCGTGCAGCCAACCCCATTTGTTGAAATAGCGAATCATGTTGACGGAATGAATGAGGAGCATGCGGAGGCTGTGGCGCGAGGCGGCCGCGTGGCGGTGTTCGATGCTCACGGCAGGGTAGTGGAGGGTGAGCCAGCGGCGGTGAAGACGGCGTGTGATGTCGATGTCTTCGGGGTACATGAAGAAGCGTTCGTCGAAGAGTCCTTCGGCCTCCAGGGCTTCGCGGCGCATAAGCAGGAAAGAGCCGGGCAGAAACGGCGCGTTGATGATTTTGTCGTGGTCGGCACGCTCAAGCAGGAAGCGGCTCATGCGCCGTTGCCCGAGCTTATGAGGCAGAAACCGTTTTACCAATAGGTCGAAGGGTGAGGGGAGCCTCCGGGCCGTGAGCTGCAGAGCGCCGTCGGGATAATAGACTTTGGGCATCATGATGCCTACGTTGGAATGTGAGGCCATATATTCGGCCATAGGGGTGATGACGTCGCCCTCCCAGAAAGTGTCGGCGTTGAGTACTAAATGGCAGTCGGTGTGTGCTTTAAGGGCCTCGCGCATGGCAATGTTATGACCGGCGCCATATCCCCTGTTTTCAACGTGGCGGTAATGCACACGCTCGTTGCTGACGGCGGAGCGCAGCGCATCGTCGGGGCTGTTGTCGATGATGTCGAGACGCGTCAGAGCCTTGCAGCGCAACACACATTCCGTGCAGCGGCGCAGTTCGCGCGCATCAGTGCGGTGAGTGACTATGGAGGCGGTGATGCGCATTATAAGTTAGGGTCAAGCGCCTCTTCCACGGCGTAGTTGATGAAACGGTTGAAGCGGCATGCCTGACGAAGCACCTCATGAAGCGCCGCGGCATCATTGAGCAGCGGAGCGGGACTGCGCATGGTGGCTGTGGAGGCTACATAGTCGCGCGGACGCACATACTCCACATACGGCCATTGGCGGTCAAACCCCTTGGGCGCTGTCTTGAGCAGATTCTCGCCTATCACAGGGAAGACGGCGCGAAACTCTGCATCACGCATCATGGCGTCATATTCCTCAATGTTGTCGGCAATGGATTTGCGTATTGCCGTCAGAACTTTGGGCGGATGGCACACGTTGCCAGCGGCAAAGAAGAACTTCTCCGGCTCAAGATGGAAATAATACCCTGCGGTGGGCGCTTTCTTGCCGCCCGGAGGATTGATGAAGATGCCGATATGCGTCTTATAGGGCGTTTTGTCGGGCGAAAACCGCGTGTCGCGGTATATGCGGTAGGTGCAGTCTGATTCTGTGAGCAAAGCGGCCTGCGGGTCGTGAGCCGCCACAGCTGCTATAAGAGTGGCGGTGAGGTGCCGCGTATACTGCCGTGCTGCCTCATAGCGGGAGCGGTTGGCGGCAAACCATTCGCGGTTGTTGTTGCGTTTCAGGTCGCGCAGAAAGCGCAGAGTGTCTCTCATGTCAGTTTAACGTGCAAATGTCCCTGTTTTGTATAGTTATAACATTTATTTTTTTTGTTTCACAGAGTCTGAGGCCTTTCTGCCACAAGATTAGAGGTCAAATTGCGTTATTTAAATATGAGAATCAGAAAGGGATATTTTCTAATAGCCGCTGTGGCGGTTATTGCGGCGTGTCTGTTGCCTTCGTGCCGTGGCAGCAAACTGAAAACGGCAAACGAGCAGTTCGACCGCGGCGAGTTTTACAACGCCGCCCAGACCTACCGCAAAGTCTACAATAAACTCACCAAACGCGACGAGCGGCCGCAGCGCGGTGTGGTGGCCTATCAGATGGCAACTTGCTACCGGCGCCTCAATCAGGCGGAAAGGGCCGCTGCCTCGTATCAGAATGCTATCAGGTATCAGTATCCCGACTCCATGGCTTTTTACTGGCTCGGACGGTCGCTGCAGGCCTCAGGCCGTTATCAGCAGGCCATAGACGCCTATAACCAATATCTGGAATGGCACCCCGACGACAATCTGGCACGCGAAGGCATCGACGGCTGTAAGCTGGCTCTGGCGGCCCGCAACAAACCCAAGTCGCGTTACATTGTGCGTCCGGCAAAGCTCTTCAACTCGCGCCGGTCAGACTTCGCCCCAATGTATCTCGACAAGAACTTCGACCAGCTCTATTTCACCACAACAAACGAGAAGGTTACAGGCAATAACAAGTCGGAAATCACAGGTATGAAGAAGGGCGACATCTGGGTGGCCCGGAAGGATGAGCAGGGCAACTGGAAAAGGCCCGAAGCCGCCGGCGGCGAGCTCAACACGGATATGGACGAGGGCATCATCTCTTTCTCGCCCGACGGTCAGACTATGTACCTCACGCGCGCCATCCGTTCGGAAACGGCTAACACCACGGTGGAGATTTATACCTCGCGCCGCTCTGACGCCTCGTGGAGCGCGCCGCAGAAGTTTGAGATAACGGCCGACACCATCTCGGCAACAGGCCATCCCGCCGTGTCGCCCGACGGCAAGTTCCTCTATTTCTCGTCGGATATGCCCGGCGGATACGGCGGAAAGGATATATGGCGCATTGGCATTGACCAGCGCCGTGGCACGCTCGAAAACCTCGGCCCGGAAATCAACACCGCCGGCGATGAGATGTTTCCGTATATGCGCACCGATTCGGTGATGTATTTTTCGTCGGACGGCCATCCGGGCTTCGGCGGTCTCGACATCTTCAAGGCTTGGCTCAACTCCACCGGCCAGCGCTGGAGTGTGCAGAACATGGGTCTACCGCTCAATTCGGCCGGCGATGACTTCGGCATCACTTTCGGTCCGGGAGAAAACGGCTTCTTCAGCTCCAACCGTGGCGATGGCTCGGGGCGCGACCATATCTACAGTTTCGAGCTTCCCGACCTGAAAATCACCATTACGGGGGTGGTTGTGGACCGCGATGACGAACCGGTGCCTAACGCTATCATCCGCATTGTGGGCGACGATGGCTCAAATCAGAAAGAGGTGGCGCGCGACGACGGCTCTTTCCGCTTTAACCTGCAGCGTGGCGTGAAATATGTGATGAAGGCCGGCGCAAAGGGGTATCTCAACCAGAAACAGGAGTTTGAGACTGACACCACCGAGGCCGATGCCGAATATGGCGTTGACTTCGTGCTGGCAAATATCAATAAGCCGCAGGTGGTGGAAAATATCTTCTATGACTTCGACAAAGCGTCGCTGAGACCCGAATCCAAGGCGGCTCTCGACGAGATGGTGGCTATGTTGCGCGATAATCCCAATGTGTCGATAGAAATGGGCAGCCACACTGACCGCCACGGCTCGGTGACTTACAACGAAGGTCTCAGCGACCGCCGTGCCAAGTCGGTTATCGACTATCTCTCGGCTGCCGGAATCCCCATGGCGCGTCTTACCTGGAAAGGTTACGGCAAATCGACCCCGAAAACGGTTACCAAACGCATCAATAGCCAGTATCCGCAGTTCCCCGAGGGCACCGTGCTCACCGAGGAATTTATCCTCACGCTGCCGCCCGAAGACCAGGAGGCTGCCGACCAGATTAACCGCCGCACGGAATTCAAGGTTACCTCTATTGACCTCGATATGTGGTGAGCAACAGGTGAATTGCTCTATGAAATTCCGAACTGAATACCCGGCGATGGCCGACTCAGAGTTCCGGCTCGACTACCAAAAGCCTTTAGTGCTTCTTGGCTCCTGTTTTGCCGACAACATTGGCCAACGGCTGATAAACACCGGGTGGCAAGCCTCGGTAAATCCCTGCGGTGTGCTGTATAACCCGCTCTCCATAGCTGATACGCTGCAAGCGGCCATTGACGGCAATTTCGTGCCCGAAACGCACCTTCATCCCGGCTCCGGACTGACGTTCAGCTTCAGCTTCTCAACCAAGTTCTCGCGGCCGGATGCTGCGCAGGCCATCGACGTGATGAAAGAGGGTATGGCACAGCTGCGCAACGGTCTGCTGACGGCGCAGGCTCTCATCGTCACCTTCGGAACGTCGTGGGTGTTCCGGCTCAAGGAAACGGGCAAAGTGGTGGCAAATTGTCATAAACTGCCGGCTGATTGTTTTGTGCGCCGCTGTTGTTCGCTGCAGGAAATGCTGGAAATGTGGCAGGGCCTCCTCTCACGGCTCAAGGCTCTGAATCCCGACATGAAAGTGATATTCACCGTCAGCCCTGTGCGACATCTGGCCGACGGCTTCACCGGCAATATGCGCTCAAAAGCCCGGCTTTTGCTCCTCTGCGAAGAGCTTGCGCAGCTGCCGCAATGTCTCTATTTCCCGGCCTATGAAATCCTCAATGACGACTTGCGCGACTATCGCTTCTATGCTGACGACCTCGTGCATCTGTCGGCTATGGCGGCCGACTACATCTTCAACAAATTCACCGACACCTTCGTGCCGCCGTCCACCCTCCCTCTCATGACAGACGCCCTCAAAAGCTACCGCCGCTCGCTCCACCGTCCCATCAACCCGGTCAACTAAACCCCGCCATCCCCCTTATGATAGAGCCACGAAGGCCGTAGAGTGAAATGTAAAATTTCAGAAATAAGAAGGGTGTGTCAGAATGGCAGCTTAAAGCCATTTCTGACACACCTTCTTCTTATCTCTGCGAATTAATCCTTGAAAGCGTTTCGCTTTATTGCGGCACGGCTATCTTCTGTCGGCTTTGTGTGCCGTCGGTGTAGGTGATGACTCGGATGTTGATTTTGCCGCGTTCCGGCTCTGTCAAAACCTGCCCGTCAAGCGAATACCAACGCTCCATTTTTACGTCCTTGTCGGCATTAATCTCATTCACATCATGAGTCATGATGATGTAGAAATATTTCCAGACAGGATGGTTTTTATAGACCTGTTCAGCTTCTTCCGGCACAACCAACACTGTTTCCAGTTTCCAGTCTAAAATTTCAGGCAACGGAGTGCTGAAATTTGGCGGAGTCGTTCCCATGCAAACCAGATATTTAGGTTTGACGGTTTTACTTTCATTATCCGTCAACACAATAGGAAGACGATCAGGCATTTCAGTCACTTTGTCGCCTAAGACTATTGTGGCTGTTTTATCTTGAGCTTTAGCTCTCCACTTACTTTGTGCGTCATCGAATATAATATTTCTACCTATATAAATTGTAGCAGAAGTGTGATCTAAACTTCCTAAATAACTTTCTGAACCCTTTATTATAAGAGCACTGTCGTTATCTTCTATTGTTATCTTTTTTAAACGTATTTCCCAGTCTATCCAGCAGTTGTATATTTCTTCCCAATTTTGAGGGATTGAATATGTGTCATCGTTGGTTACGAAAGTGATTTTGGATTCCTCGCCCACTTTAATTACAGTTCTTGGAACGTCTTGGATAGTGAGATTCTTAAGACCTTTTGTATTTGCAAGAACTTTTAAATTGTCAGGCCATCTGGCAACTATCATACTTGCGGTATTATAGCATAGGGTAGCATAACCATGAAATTCAGTGAGGCCGCGCGGCATTACAATTGAGTCAGCTATAATGTTGTAATAGCGTAAATCATATCCGCTGTCAGCCTTGAATTGAATTTTTTTGATGCCGCCCTTTGGACGACCATAATGATAATAATCAAGCGGCTCTTTCCGTGCCGTATCAGAAGCAGGAATGGTTATGCTGTTGATTCCATCTGCCCAACCCACACTTGCTTTTAAAGACGCACCTTCCGGATACACTATGTCGTGAACCTGTTTGCCGTTTAGATAAAGTTTCCACTTTAATGGATATTTGTCGGTGTTATCGTAAGGAGGAATCTGATAAAATGCATCCATGTTCAAGAACGAGTCTAAATTCACAATATTGATATTTGATACACCGATAGTCAGTATTTTTTTGTTATAGTAAGAAGATCCGGTGCTATATTCCCTTATAAAGCTCGTGCAGTCTTTCACAGTCGGTGGCAAAGTTACCCATCCTGTTGTATCGCAAAGCCAAGTATTGGCAGCCTGATAAATCTTCTTTACCGTATATCTCACACCGTTAACAGAAATATGTCCGGGTATTACGGCGTTGTTTGGAAATGAAACCACAGTGGCATCCCTCGACGGATCTCCTGCTTTAGGAATGTCGAATATAATACCGTTCTCCTTATATTCCCATCCATTAATTTTGTATTCATTGGCCGGAACCGAATCCGGGTAGTAGGAATCGAGTTTAGGAGCCGCACAAAGCTCTTGACAAATGGCTGAGAGTATAATAAGTGATACGGTTACAACTATTGAATGGATTAATCGTAATGGATTATTAAACCTAATTCTTAAAGTGAAAGCTTTTTTCATGTACTTTGAATTATCTTGGAGTTTACGATTACAAAGATAAAAATAATTTTTTTAATCCAATGAGAAAATTGTTGGTTTTAACGAAGATTAACAGATAATACTTGAATGCGTTAAAAAAATTAAATGATTAAACCTTTCTTTATCATTGAATGTCTTCATAATAAAAAATGTAATAGTATGAATAACAACATAGCAAACGATTCCGTAATTAATATCGATGTTCTTCCTGATAATTTGGCAGAGGAAGGAATGAGTCTTAATGCACTCCTTTACTATCTCCAATTTTATAGTGTCCCGGATTCTGATGATTCTTTGAGTGAACCTAAAGTGAATATTGATAGTTGGAGTGACTATTTTAAAGAACTTCTCGAACCAATCTATAGAATTGGAGAATATATTGCAACTCCTATCAGAATCAATCTTTCAGAAGGGGAGTATGTAATTAATACCAATGTCCGTGTTTTTACTTTATCAGATTTTGCCATTATTGGGAGGGGAGACGCTACAATAATTAATTTTGAAAGATTCGTTATGCGATACGACAATATTCATAATAATAACGCATATAATAATAGTATTGACTGTATATCGCTTTTCGCATCACCTTTGAAAACTGAAAACATCCCGGAATATAAGAGAAACAATTCCTTTGTATTAAAGGATCTAAGCATAAAAGTAACAGGAGGTGTTTGGTTTCCATGTATTATTCCGGAAACCGGTAAAGAAAGTGAAAACGGAGTGTTGCTCGCATATGCCAATTTCCATAAGACAGAAATTTCGGGAGTCAGCATAATAGCCAAGGATAATGGCGAGTTAACTCTTGTTGACGGTAATGAATGTGATCATCAAAGAATTACCGACTGTTATTTTTATCTCAACAACTGGTTTGACCGCACTACCGGGCCATGGAGTAAACAGAACCCTGAACAAGGTGCAAACCTGAATATAAGAGGCAATCACAAATCAATACTCATAACTCGAAATTCTTTTGTCAAACATGGCAACGACGAGGCCCTGACATTTTTAGAAGGATCCACGAATGCCGACAAAATGTTTGTTCATGAAAACATCCGAGTAGTTCAGAATACATTCACATATCTTGATGCAGAAATAGAAGATATTACCGAACCTGACAATCCGGCAGAGCCGGATGAGCCGGTTACTCCTGAGATTCCGACTGAGCCGGGGTCTCCGGATACCAAGAGTAATAGAACATCTGATACCGATGACAATAGGCCGGTGCATATCAACGGCGTTCTGATAAGTTTTGCACCCACACTAAACTCTCAATATAAGTCAGAATGGAAGAATGTGCTGTTTGCCAACAACACCCTCTATTTACAAGGTCCCGTTAACACTGCCGTTTCCATGGCTTTGAATCGCGACGACAAGTGCAGCGGTGTGGTTTTCGCCAATAACACGCTCTATCA
>ERZ772818.86-NODE-86-length-96954-cov-46.076987_pt1 | contig 96954 bp, 149 predicted proteins | sample MGYA00580837_ERZ772818 | MGnify/ENA primary metagenome ERZ772818 (study PRJEB29015, sample SAMEA2737671) | human gut metagenome | biome: human gut; feature: human-associated habitat; material: faeces | place: China | collected 2012 ...
ATGGCTATGATGAACAACGGTGGTTTCGGTGGAAACGGCGGTTGGTGGTGGATTTGGATCATTTTGATCTTCTTCTGCTGGGGTGGTTTTGGTGGTAACGGTTTCGGTCGTGGAGGTAATGACGCAGGTCGTTTAGCTTCTCAGCTGAATACTGATGCTAATACCAGCCTGTTAATGCAAGCTATTAATGGCAATAAGGAAGCTATAAGCTCACTGTCTAATACTTTGAATTGTGATATTAATGCTGTTCAGACAGCTCTTAATACTATCAATTCTGGTGTAAGTCAGATTTCTTGTGATACTAAATTGTCTAGCTGTGAAGTAATTAATGCTATTACTTCTGGTAATGCAACTCTTGCTTCTGAGTTGGCTAACTGCTGCTGCACTACTCAGAGATCTATTGATGCTGTAAATAACAATATTACTAAGATGGGTTATGAAAACCAGTTGTCTGTATGTAATCAGACTAATAACTTAGTTAATACTATGAACAGTAATACTTTAGCTCTTCGTGATAGTGGTACAGCTAATACTCAATCTATAATTGCTAAGTTAGATGCTATGCAGAATCAGGCTTTGCTTGATAAGATTGATAGTTTACGTGAGAGAAACTCTACACTGCTTACTCAGTTAAGTCAGGAACACCAAACGGCTACTTTCGGTAATATGATTAGCTCTGCTACTGCTCCGATTGTAACTAAGTTGAATTCTTTACAATCAGATGTAGATGGTATTAAATGCAAATTACCTAATACAGTAAGCGTTCCTTATCCGCAATTGTCATGCTATAATCCTGAAATATTTAGAGCTGCTGCTATGGGAGCTTATGCTGGTGATGCAGCCTTTAATGGAGTAGGTTATAACAATGGTTGTGGTTGTGGTTGCTAATAAAGAAAGGAGGTAATTATGTATCCTTTCTATAATGTACAACCGTTATTCCCATTTTGGGGTCCATTTTTATTTGGAAGGCGTCGTAGAAGATTAAATACTATATCTGGTATTCCAGTACTCAAAACTACTGGAGTAGTAGCTACTTCTACTGAAGTAAGATATGATGTTAACTATCAAGAGTATAGAAGTTTGCCAAACGAAGGATTGTTCTTTCTGGATGTAAGACAGTCTTCTGCTGAAGCTAGCGCTTCATTACCAGTAGGTTTATCAGATGGTAACAGTGAAAATAATAATCAATCTATGCTTCGCAACGCTCTACAAGAAGATGTACAAGCAGGTGACCTACAACTAAACTTTAGATATTTAATATATTATAATAAATGTAATAATGTCTATTAGTTAGTGAATGCTTATCCTGCAAATATAACCGCACCAGGTGCGTAATAATAAACAAAAGGGCTCTTAATTGAGCCCTTATAAAACTAACTTATTATGTTATTCAATCAATTAAATATAGGTGACAAGGTATATATAATAGAAGTAGTTGGTACATTCAAGAAGACTACTGAGTATAATGAAGGTTCCGTTACTCAAGTAAGTGCGGTATATGATGAACCGCTACCACCTGGGCAATTTCCTATGCCCAATTAGCCTAGAAAGAGAATAGTAGATATAACTATATAGTGCAACGGAGAAACTAAAAAGTTCACTATACCTGAGAATAAATCAGTTATTACTGATAGTGCATTAGGTCTTACTATATCTACAGATAAATAGGAAATTATAAATATAGTACGTAATCAATACGATACGTATAAACAAAGAAAAGAAGCCATAGCCAAATGTGATGAAGAGATGGCTAAATGTTAGGCTCTCCTAGATAAGTTAGGAATAAACGATAAGCCTGCAAAAGAAAACGATGAAATAATAGCTTTACAAAAAGAAGTTAACGAATTAAAAAACATAATAAGGAAAGCTAATTAGATGGTTCCACCACCTATGAAGGAAATGCTCCCTTAGGATATGAAGAATGCTATGGATAAGGTTGGTCAATAAGATCAACCTTTTTTATTTTAAGCCTTTTTAAGACCGCTATTACTTAAATTAAAGGATTGTATTGCTAATAATAGAAAGTGCCTATAACAGCCTTAAAATGCGTTATATGGCTTATAACGTTATTAAAACATAATATATTATGACACTCAATTAGCTTGTAGATAACATTCTACTTATTGCTCGCAATAATAACATTGCAGAGTCTGAGCATTTAAGTAGAATACAAATTGAAAAGTGGATCATAGGTTATAGGGCTATGCTAATAAAATAGTAGATCGATAAAGGGCACGATGTAAGCGAAGCTTATCTTACTACTATAGAACCTATCCATTTAGACCGTGAAGAAACTGTACCAGGTTACTTTACTTATGTAGGAGATAAAGAACTCCCTAAGTTAATAGACTTTAACTATAGACCTGGAGTAATAAATGTACGTGATATGTTTGGTAATATAATTTAGATAGGCAGTCGTACTAAAGCTAAATTATAGAAGTATAGAAAAGCTACGTGTAAAGATTATATTGCATGGGTTAAGAACAATAGAATATACGTAGATGGTGATTCTAATCAGCTAGAGTATATCAGTGTAGATGTAATAGCTGAAGACCCTACAGAGCTTAATGCTTGCTTTGATCCAGATAGTGAGTTCCCTATACCATCTGCAATGATACCAACTATTACATAGATGATATTAGAGAGAGAATTACGTTTTATGATTACTATGCCTAGTGATGATACTAATGATGCGCATGATGATACATAGAACAGAGTTAGTGATAAATAATTGATGTATGAAATATTAGAGAAAGAGCTATACTACCACTGATTTCTATGAAAGCTATAAATAGTACATAGAACCTAATACGCCATATGATATTGACTTATAGACATATAAGAACATTATTAATGACTACTTTTAGTACATTAGAGACGAAGTAATGTACAACTGTAAAGAGTTTAAGTTTCCATGTAGATTAGGTACTTTACAAATCATCAAACATCAACCAAAAGAATTTACAGGTAAGAGTCTTAGATGGGACTGGAAAGCTACAAAAGAATTAGGCAAGCCGATTTATTTACTTAATGAACACAGTAATGGATGGAAATACCGTTTCTTTTGGTCAAAGAAAGATAGTCTACTTACTAATAAAACTAAGTATTAGTTTATAGCTTCAAGAGATAATAAGAGGGACCTCTGTAAAATAATTAAAAATCGTATAAGAGACTATATAGAATTATGATAAACAACAGAATGATATCCTCTAAAACTGTAATAGCAAAGGCTATTGCAGATTTCAATTTATAGGAGGACTAGATAAGAATATCAGATTGGAAGGAGTGGTTACTCGAGGGAATGCTTAAGATTGGAGCTATACAGTAGTTTGAACATAAAGTAGAAGTACTTCCAATAGAATGCCACCAAGTATCATTGCCTTGTGATTTATACAAATTAGATTAGGTAGCGTACTCATACTGCTGTAATGGTGGTTGGTTACCTATGAGAAAAGCTACATCAAGTTTTGGTGTATCTCACGATAATCAATGCTGTAGTAAAGCTTGTATGTTGATACAGGATGCAGCCATGTTTCCATTGGTTAAGAATATGTTTAATCTTACTAATGATAGAGAAGCATTAGACAAGTTAAATGAGGATAATAACCTTAGAGAAACATTAAGTGCATTAATAAACCAGAATACGGTGCCTACAGCAAACGGTAGATATCTAGGTAACAGAATGGGGCATAAAGATGGTACTATGTATAGTTATGATTTACAGTATATGACTAAGCCAGGTTATATAATGACTAATGTACCTAGGGGATATATTAAGATATCTTATTATGCTATATATACAGATGAAGATAGTATGCCAATGATACCGGATTTAGAGTCTTATAAGGAGGCTTTATTATGGTATCTGGGAGTTAAACACTTTTATCCCCTTAAATTAAAAGGATAGATAAGCCAACAAGATTACTATGATATGAGAAATAGTTGGAATTTTTATCGCAAATAGGCCTATGCTGAAGCAATGTCTCCAGGACCAGATGAAATAGAATCGATAAAGAATACCTGGCACAAACTATACCCAGAGATGAATGACCACGATACTTTCTTTAGTACTAGTGGCGAAGAACAGATATTATATAACCAAGATAGCGCATTAAGATTGATATGATAAGTAATACTGCACAAGTCAATACATTTACGGGTGGTCTTAATATGGACCAAGATGTGAATTTGATACCGGATACTCAGTACAGATATGCTGAGGATGTCCGTGTTGTCACCAACGATGGAGGAACTACAGGAGTATTACAAAGTATAGAGAATCCTAGAAGATACGATACTATTATACCTAAAGATGAGACGATAATAGGTACTACTACTATAAATGATATTGCGGTAGTAATAACTAAAACATCTGATAATATTAATAAGATATACAGATTAATGGGGTTTGATAGTAATATGCCTCAAATTAAATTAGTATGTAAAGGAGCTCTAGGTTTATGCGAAGATTTATCTAAGAATCCCACACTAAGTATTGTAAGTAACTATGAATCAGATACTAATATAAAGATATACTTTACTGATGGAAACAGTCCTATTAAGATTGTTAACATAATGAGTAATGAGTATATAGACAATTCTAATCTTATAGATGAGAATGGAAATATAATCAACCCTGGTTCATTAGAAATAACTCCAGTAGTAAGTTTATTGCCGTTTAAATTCCGTTGGTTATCTGAAGGTAATCTTAAAGCTGGAATGGTAACATATTGTTATCAATTATTTAATGTGCATGGCACTGAAACTGTTACTTCTCCAATGAGTGAGTTAATTCACTTAACAAATAGTGTAACTAGTCAAGGTAGTTCTGAATATAAAGGCACTGGTCTAAATAAAGCATCAAATAAATCAGTAATGCTATCTACTGAATTATCACTTTAGGACTTTAATAAGTTAAGAGTAATTCGTATATTCTATGAACAGAATAATTCTACCCCTACTATTAGTATAGTAGATGAGATAGATATACCCGATGGTCAAACAAGTATACAGTATGTAGATTATGGAGCTACTTTAAGTGATATATCTGTAGAAGAATTTAATGCTATGACTGGTTATCAGTTTATAGCATAGACTCTTGCTAAGATGTAGAATAGATTGTTTGCTGCTAATATAACAGAGAATACTTGGATACCAGAAGATGAAGACGGTAATGATTATGATGCTAGAGCATACAGAGCTAATTCAGAAGGAAGTATACAGTTATTATCTGGTTTAGATAGTAACAACATTCGTTTGTCTATAACAGACGATGAAGCTATTAAACGCATTCCTATTACACATGACTGTATAAATCCTTTCAACAATATAAAGTATACTAAGGATGCATCTAATTCACAGAATATATACATATATAATAAGGAAGGTGAACTAGGCGGTTATGGTATCAATATAGAATATTCATTTGTAACTACAGATATAAATCTAAGTAATAAACAAGATAAGTTTAGATTAGATCAATCTTGTAGTATGGATGTATCTACTGTTAGAAACAATACTAGATATATCAATAGAGGTACAGATAAGATGCCTGAGATAGTACAACCTACTAAAGAACAGTAGAACAATTCATATATACCTAACTATGCTGATCCTTATATAGCTGCTAATTATAGAGGTTACCAAAGAGATGAGATATATAGATTTGGTATAATATTCTACAATGATAAATCGGTAGCTTCTCCTGTACTCTGGATAGGGGATATTAGAATGCCTCATGCTTCTCAAATGCCTCCGTTTAGATATGAGAACAATACTCTTATAGGTAATGCTTTGGGCGTAGAATTCAAAGTAAAGAAGATGCCTGTAGGTGCAGTGAGTTACGAGATAGTTCGTTGTGATAGAACTGAACGTGATAGGACTGTAGTTATGCAAACAGTAGGTAGTTACGTATATGAATATAGAATTCAAGAGCGGGATAAATATGTAGGATAGGGATCTGAATTAGATAGTAGTTTGGAGATGAGACCTACTCCTTTCTTCTGTAGTTTGATTGGTGAACAATTAGCAATATCAACAGGTACAGCGGAAGATATCGGTCACTTCTCTCTTACTATGAGAGTAAATGATTATATACGTTTAGTATCTCCAGAAATATGTGTACAGGGTGATGATGCAACTAAACTGTTTGAAGGAAGTGTATACTTAGATGGTATAGGTTCATACTATTCTCCATTTGTAGGTGGTAAGGTAAACGACAGTAAGTTTGATGATTTTAAAGATAACTATGTAAATGGTAATACTATTGGTAATAGTGTAAGCCGTAGTATATTTGCTGCAGCGGATTACGTTACTCAGATAGATGGTAGAGTATTGCAGCAAGATACTGTGCCATATGTAGGTTATGGTAGTAGATGGGGTCTTAATGTATTAGCTGTAGGATTCCCTTATCAAGATAGTAGAGGTAATAAGGTATACCGTGGAGCATCAATAGCTAAATATTTCGTTCCAACATTTGGACAATCTCAATCTACATCGTATATTGAAGATGCTAAATACCCACCCAATATAGATTATAATATGTATGGAGCTCCAGATGTAGTAGCTAAAAGAATAAATGTAGGTAATAGAACTTATACTAACTACTCTATGTCCGATTTTATTCATAATGATAATCAATCATTACAAGGCCCAGCTGGTCCGTGTATTATAGCCCATGTACCAGAATTATAGAATGTATTCTCTGGATTTAATAGCGTACCTACTAGTAAATATCCAGAGCTTCATCCATTTGATTCTACTAATGCTATTCCTGTATTTAATATTAAACGTGATGGCAATTCTATATATGGTGGTAATACGTTTTCATCTAGATAGAATTCAGTATATATAAGTATATCTGCACATGATAGTAAATATGTATTCGGAGGGGACACTTATCTAAGCCTGTTAGATTATCCTAATACTATGTTGTTCCAATTGCCTGATGCTAAGGAATGGGATGGTATGAAAAACTACATAGGAGCTTATATACCATTTGAGAGCACTGTTAATATGAATTTATTCCACGGTGACTAGATTCATAGAACCGTAACCAGTTCAAACTTTGCAGACTCTTGGTTATAGTTAGAGCCTACATAGATGCAAGATATACATGTACAGGATCTTCCTTACTTTGTATATAACTCTGTTTACTCAGCATAGAATACTGGTAAACTGTATGTACCTAATTCTATGTATGCTGATAAGGATGTTAAATATACTAACAGAATATTAACATCACAGGCTAAAACTAATAATGAAGTAATAGATCAATGGTCTAAATTTAAAGTAGCCGATTACTTAGATGTAGATAATCAATGGGGTAGTATAACTAACCTTAAAGTATTTAAAGATAGATTGTTTTATTTTTAGAATACAGGATTAGGTATAGCATCTGTTAACGAAAGGTCACTTATTACTGATGATAATGTTAATCAATTAGTATTAGGTACTGGCGGTATACTTAGTAGATTTGATTATGTAACTACTACTAATGGTTCTTCTATTAAGAACGATAAGAGTATAATTAATTCAGATAATGTACTATATTGGTATGATTATGATAAGAATGAGTTATGTTCTTACACCGGACAAGTAAGTTAGCTATCTAAAGAAAAGCAAGTGCAATCTTACTTTAATAAAAACATTAAGGAAGATAGAACAAAAGCTATGTCCTTGTTTGATAAGAAGTATAATGAGGTATGGTTTAATATATTAAACAAACCGTTGATATTTAATGAGCAGTTAGGTAGATTTACATCTTTCTATACATTTAATCCTAAATGGTCGTTACCTATTTCTGATAGAGTAGTAGCAATAAAAGATAATGAACTACATACTTTACATGATACTGGAGTAATAGGTTTAACTCCTTTGGATAGAAAAGCTAAATTAGAAATAGTTATTAATAAGAATGCTCCTTATACTAAAGTATTTGATAATGTTAGATTACAAGGAGAATTTAGAGATGGCAATCAAGAAACTATTAAAGATGATATCATAGATTATATGAAGTTCAGTACTAAACATCAAGAAGCTATTAGAGAACATACTGAATAGGAGCTTGATGAAGAAGGAAGTATCATTACTCCGGAATAGCATATAATAACTGATTATAGAGAAGATACGTTTAGATTCCCAGTACCTAGAACAGATAAGAATGAAGATGAGTTATCACTACCTGCTAGACTGAGGGGTAAGTATATGATCTGTGATTATGAGTTAGATTCTGATATAGATCATACTTTTGAAATACCGTAGATTACAACAACATATAGAAATTCATTAATTTAATATGAAAAGTAAAAAGAAAACAAAAGTACCAGCATATGCATTTGGAACTCAATTTAAAGAAATTGGGAGTAATATGCTTGAAAATGCTCCTGATGTACTAAATACTTTAATAACACCATTTTAGAAATCTAATGCTACTACAGGAGGACAAGCTGTTGCACAGTCTATAGGTGATATAACTAGTGGTGCAGCTACTGGTTTTAAGGTTGCTGGTCCAGTCGGTGCTGCGGTAGGAGCAGGTGTAGGTTTAATAGGCAGATCTGGCGAAGAAGCTAAAATGACTTCATTCACGGATTATGATGAAGGTAGTCTTGGCAGTGGTTTAATTGGAGCATTTGGTAATAGAAGATTGCGTAGAAAGAGAGCTGCTATTAAAAAGAATGCATATAGTAATAGAGCTGCTGTACAAGGTACTAATTACCTACAAAGTGAAGCATATGATGATATGATAGGGATGAATACAGATACTATGGCTAATGGAGGAACGTCCTCTTCTTTAGCGTATGTAGATGATGGTGAATTAATATAGACTCCCGATGGAAGTATAAGTAAAGTACCAGAGAATAACAAACCTACTGATAGTAATTTAGTTAGTTTACCTGAAGGTAGTAGAGTACTAAGTGATAAACTTAAAGTACCTGGTAGAAAAGAAACATTTGCACAACTTGGTGAGAAAATGATGGCAAAAAAGAAAAGTAAGTATAATGACAGATTTGCAGAGAATGCAGCAAAACTAAATGAAATGAATAATAATATGATTCACGATTAGTTATTTGCCATGTAGGAATCTGTTAAACAAAGTAAAGGTATTAAACCTAAGACTAAGTAGATACAAGCTGCTGCTTTAGGTGATACTATTGGCAGAACTAATAGTAGACATAAAACTATGTCTGTACAAGGAACTAGATATAATGTTGGTGATACCTTCAACTATAAAGGTATAACATATAAAGTAACTGATACTAATGAAGCTATTCCTATAACCGCAAGGGAAGGATATAATGGCCCTGCTAGTACTGGTTGGCCTACACAGTTTAATCCTTTAAGCACGTCAACACAAACCGCTCAACCCATAAGTATTGTAACTAATGATTCTTATGGTCTTACTAGTACACCTACTGCAACCGCACCTATTCGTAAGCGTAGGGCATCTACACCTACTGCAACCGCACCGCAAACAATTGAAGAAGAAAAACCAGAATTACCTTTTACTGACATAAATCCGTTGAGAGCTAAACATCCAGAACTGCTCATAGCAAGTAATAGTGAAATGGCCGGTCTGGGAGATACCCTTACTTCTCATGTAGATAAGGTTACTACTTTACCTAAAAGTAATACTTATAGTAAACCTAATCGTGGCAGCAAACCTAATCGTTGGGATTCTGCTTTATCAGGTATAGCTTCTTTAACTCCTATTATGTCCAATCTATTTACTGGCAGACCTGAAACAGTTGATGCAGTGTATAATCCTTATGCTACAAGCATTGCCAATAGTATGCGTAGACGTAGATATGATATTAATCCTGCTATTGAAGATTTAAATCGTAATAGAGCTACTAGTAATTATAATGCTAGCCAAATTAATACTAATACAGGAGCTAACTTAGCTTATAGATTACAATCAGCTGTTAATACTGATAGAGCTATAGCTAGTTTAAGATCTCAAGAAAGTAATGCTAATAATCAATACTTAGGTGATTATGCTAACACTATGAATAGTTTAGGACAGCAATGGGTTAATGCTACAAATATGGCTAATGAAGCTAATGCTCAAAACAGAGCTACTACTAGAAATATACGTAGAGCTGGTTTAAGTCAGTTAAGTCAATGGGCTCAGAATAGAGAGTTAATGCGTAATCAGGAAGCTAGAGATAATGCAATGTTAGCTATGTATGCTCCATTTTTGCAATCTGGTTATACAGCAGATACTATTAGACAGTTTAATAAATGGTTAAGAAAAGGAGGTAACAATGTAGGCTAATAGATATGATAGAGCAGCGGAAGCTCCTATATTAAATACATATGTACCTATTAACTTTGGTGAATTATATAGAATAGGAGCAGCGTAGAAGCAAGCTGTAGATGAGGCTGCACAATAGTTTAATACTTAGTTACAAAAGTTTGGAGAATTTAGATCACCATCTGCAATAGACACATAGAATTACTACAATTTAACTATTAATCGTCAAGATGTACAAGATGCTATTAATCAAATAGTTTCTAATCCAGATGCCTTAAAAGATGCAGGTTTTCGTGCTAATTTACAGTCGATTATTAGTAATACAGATTATGGATCATTGAGTTTGCTTAAAGAAAGTGCTGATAATCTTAGAGCTGGACTTGAAATGAGAGCTAAAATGGAAGCAGAGGGTAGATATAAACGAAGCTGGGATTCTGCAAATATACCTAATTATGATACTTTAGGTAGTAAAAGAGTATTTGATCAAATTACTCCATTACGTTATATGACAGCTGATGAATTAGCTAATCCTTACTTTAGCAATCTCAAACCCAGTTCAATAGGATCTGTATGGAAAGATGGAGTCAAATACAATAGAGTAGGCATTACTTATGATACATTGTATGATATTGCAGATGCTAAGTTTAATGATTTAATTAGTACGCCTTAGGGTCAACAGTATTATAGAGAAGCATTAGATGCTTCTGGAGGTGATACTGAATTAGCTAGACAGAGATTTGTAGGAATGATAGCTGACTCACAGAGAGATAGAATTGTGAATCAAGATACTGTAGACCCATATTGGTTAGCTATGGCTAAACAAAGTAACAGGGGTAGTAATGAAGAAGTGATAAGACCTAATCCTACTAGATTAGATTTCTTAAACGATAGCATTACTAGAAATACTATGTCCGGTATAGGTAATAAGTTTAATAGTTATAGAGACTACATATCTAGTTTGATCACTAAGTATCCAAATAGTAAAATTGCAGATGATGCTCGCAAAGGTCTGCGCAATATAGATAGAATGCAGAATGAATATGGTTCTATGGTGTAGGCAGCTAATGAATACAGCACTAGATACAGACAAACTGGAAACGATGAAGACTATGTAACAGCAGTAGCAGCTAGTAACAGAGCTCAACAGTTATAGAATCAAATGGTTAGTTTAGCTAGTAAGCATGTAGTAAGAGATGAATTCCAAAGAGTAGCTGGTTTCTCCCCGTTAACTAGTTAGGATAGTAAAGAATTTAGTACCAAATCTTATCTAAAAGGAGTAAATGCTGCGCTTAATAAAGTAAGTGCGCCAGTAGGTTTACTTGACAAAGACGACTTATTAACGGGTGTTGGAGCATTATCTACAGAAATACAAGATAGTGACGGTATTAAACATTAGGGATATCAATTTAACACTACAGAAGGATTCTTATTACCAGAAACGGTATTTAGTATGATTGCTGGCAATGAAGGACCTGGTAGAAGAGCTCGTAGAGATGCTGGTATAGGAAGAGATACTAGTTTTCCGTTTAGAGAATTAGTAGAAAGTGGTCAATTAAGTGGAGTTCAATTTATACCAAATAATAAAGTAGTAAAGACTGGACCTGGAAGTATGGCTTTATCTGGCAAACTTAGAATACCTAAGGAAAGAATTGAAGAATCATTAGGAACAGGTATGTGGGTAAATTATCCTGTGTTGTTTAATGAAATGGCTTCTAGTTATTTTATGCCATTTGGCAGATAGACTACTAAAGGAGCTCTCAAACAACAATTTGGAGCTTCTAAAGTAACTGAAGTAGTAGGACAAGATGGCGTTGAATATTATGAAGTAGATGCTTATAGAACATTACCTAACTCATATACATCATCAGAGTATTGGCAAAGAGTAAATCAAAGATGGCAAGGCGGATCTTCTAGTGGTATTGGAGGGTCTTCTCAAGCTAAAGATGAATACCAGACATCAGCACAACAATTATTAGGCAGATAAATATGGCAAAGAAAAAGAAAGTATATGATACATCATTAATAGATGGTATTAGACAAAGAACGGCAATGTATGATGCTATGATAGCTCCTCAGATTAATACTGAGGAGTATATGCATCGTATGGCTAATCCAGATGCTAATTACGAAGAAGCACCTGACAATTATGGTTTCACAGATTGGGCTTCTAACGCATTCTATGATTGGAATTTAACAAAAGCGCAAACTGAAAGAGATGCTAAGTTAGGAGAGTATGTGATGGCTGATTAGGATTATAATACCTTAATCAGCCTAAAAGATTATATAAACTCTAGTAAAGCAGTAATAGAATTATCTAGATAGTTAAGTTAGGATCCTACTAATGAATAGATAAAACAATAGCTGTAGGAAGCATCATTAATGCAAGTTAATAATAAATCTGCATATGATACTGCTATATCTGGTAAATTCAATAACAATTATCTTAATAGTTATATTACAGGTAGTCTTAAACAAGGTAATCTAGATAACGCATTAATAGAAATAGACAAAGAAATCAATCCTATTACTAGACCTGACGGTAGTATGTAGGATGATAATATCTACAATAAGAGAATAGTCTCTCTCAGAGATGCTGAAATACAATCCGATAAGGCTAAACGTTTCGATGAAAAATTAACTTCACAGTACTATAGAAAAAATAAAGAGAAGTCTGGTATGGATTTTTCCGATATAGATACATGGTTATTTAAATTACCTGGTCTATTAGGTTCTAGTGCCGCCTCTGTAGGGTCTTCTATATTAGGTACTTTATCTGCCTACTACGCAGCTAGTGCTGGAAACCCATTAGTGGCGGGAGCTGCAGCTTTAGTATCTATAGGTTCTAATTTATATAGTAGAGATCAAGAATCTAAATCTGAAGTATTTTAGAACTACAAGCAATCCGTAAAGAATTCAGCTAAGAAATTAGGAGTAGATGAAGACGTATTAGCTGATGCCAAAATCAAAATGGCACAGCAAGGCTATAGTACAGAACAAATTAATGATGATGAATATATATATGATCGTATACTTTCTGGAGATATCAAGATAAACAATAGAAAGTTTAATAAAGCTATGTTAGATAATAGAGAAGGTCTAAGATCTTTATATATAGATAACATGGCTTTGTCAATTAGTGACGTAGCTCAACAAGCAATTGAAGTAGTGCCTATAGGTTCTATGGCTAAAAAAGTAAAAGGCTTAAAAACTTTAGCTGAAAAAGGTGCAAAATTAAGAAAAGGTTTACAAGAACAATTATCTAATCGAATAGATGATATAACTTCATTCGGTTTAGATAATGTAGGTAGATTACCTATAAGAACTAAACGTAGAGCCATTACTGATTTAGGTGGTCGTATATTAGTATCTGGTATACTTGAAGGGGCTGAAGAAGGTGTTCAGTACATTAAAGGATAGAGATATGTAGATAATAATTTTGATGCTGACCCAAATCTAGTAAAGAGTTTTATACGTAACATTGGTACTGGAGCTCGTGCTGTATTTGCAGCTATTACTCCGTGGGATCCTGTGTATTCAAATGATTAGGAGTTTATGGAGAATTTTAAAGGTGGCGCATTGTTAGGTGGATTAATGACTACTGTATATGGTGCTCCTTCTGCAGTAATGCAAGTAAATAATCAATTACCTACGGATCAGTTTGTATCTGCTTTGTATGCAGAATAGATGGATGCTAAAGATAGAGTTAGAAAGAATGCTATGTATAGTAGTTTCATTAGAACTGGTAAATATGACAACCTTATGAGTTCTTTTGATGAAGCTGAAAATATAGTATCTAGAACAGAAGGATTAGATATACAGGACATATATAACGAGAGAAAGAGAGCAGAACTCATTAGAAATATGTACACTTCTCCTGTTACTATGAGCCAAGCAGTGAAAGCAGGTATAGATCCTAGAACAGAAGAATATGATGTATTTGTAGCATTAAAAGAACACCACGAAGCTCTACTTACTGAAGCTAGTAACAACAGAGCTAATATAACATCAGAAGTAGATCAGTTGATGTATAGTCCTGAGATGTCATAGTACATATCTTCTATTAAACCAGATGTAACTCCTGATCAAGAAGTAGCTATTCGTAATCTGATTAGATTGAAATCTTAGACCGAATTATATGATCAACTTATAACTGATTTTACTAGTAATGGTAGTAAATTATCAGAACTAGAAAAAAATACTGGTATACGTACTTCTAAGTCTGATGTTATCAAATTTAAACATTTGTTAAATAAAGATAAACAACAGATAGATGATGTTTATCAATAGCTGCGTAAAGAAACAGAAGACTTAGGTATCACAGAGGAACAATTAAATGTTCCTAACCTTCATCAGACTCTTAAGGACTTACAAGAAAAAGAAATTATAGCAAATCTTGATTTTGAAAGAGCTAAAGCTGAGAGAGATGCTATGAATAGTCCTAAAGGTGCTATAGCAAAGATTAATAAGTGGCTAGATGTAGAAGATCAGGAAGATACTTTTGTATAGGAGTTGGATGATTTATACTCTGGAAAGAAGCAAGAGGATGAAGTAATAGATAGTGAAGAAATAACTCCAGAACCTGTAGAGATTACAACAACACCTGAAGTTACCAATCCTGAACCTACCATTGCTGCAGAAAGTAAAGCGTAGGATACTGCTGAAGATGTAGCAACTGAACCAGAAGATATAACAGAGGCAAGATAGAACGCTAGTGCAATACGTAATAAATACTTTGAACAAGAAAGGAACTCTAAAGGAGATGTTGTTCTTGTACCTAGTACTAAATACAAAGCTGGTAAATCGTATGCTGATGCAGGTCAAGCTATGAAAGATATTTATTCTTATCTATATCCAAATAGGTAGAATTATCAGGAGTATAATGCATCTAAGTTTATGGAGAATTCTGAAGATGGATTAAAGAATCTATGGGAAGATATGCGAGATACTAGAATGTAGTTAGAGGAAGAATTATATACTAACGGTAATTCTAATAGAGCTAATAGACTAGCAGATACCCTTAACTCTCAAGTCGAATTATCAAAGTTTATTATTTAGAGCCACAGTAAAATAGCGCAACGTATAAAAGATTAGGCTCCAGCTAGACTTGAAGAAATGAAGCAAGCTAGATAGGAGGAGCAATAGGCTGCAGAAAAGTTAGAGGAAATAAAATCAGAAGATAGAGATAAAGTAGTAAAACAAAATGACAATACTCCTACTAAGAGTGCTGATACTGTTCCAGAAGCACCTACAGCTCCTACACAAGAACAGCCAACTCAAGCAGAATTACCAACATTAGCTAGTATAATGGGCGATTGGCTAGGAGCAGAAGCAGCTAGTAGTTTGCAATAGACACAGTAGCCTCAACAAGAACAGGCACCAGTAGAATAGCCTACTACTGTAAATACATAGGAATTGACTTATGATAAGGATGAAGATCCGTACTCTCATGAAATTAATTATAGATTGAGTGAAAGCGCTAGGGATGCTAATGGTAATTACATTAGAGTGTCTAAAAAATATCAAGGAATGGAAGACTATCTTAACGATGATGATTTATCATTAGTAAGTAGTAAACCTGATTTTATACCTGAAGTAACGAATAATGGGGTTCACTTTGAAGTACGTGACTACACTAACAAAGATGGAAAAGTAGAACCTGCTATTTATGCCATATTTGATTATAAAGGTAAAAAATACGCTGGAGCTATTAAAACTGTTGAAGGTGGTCTTAGAGGTAGGTATAGTCCGTTTAATAGATTACCGTTTGAGAAATAGACTAAGATTGTAGATAATCTAGTTAGGTTAAGAAATAAGATTATAGAACTGTATGAACAAACTAAAAAGAATCCAAACCTTGAAGTAGTTCCTACAGCTCTTAGAGCTACTACTGGAAGATTTAGAAATGAAAAAAATCCAGATAACAGCCCTAAGAATAGAAGCTTACTAGATTCAGCATGGTTAACTATAAAAGATCCATTTGAGATAACCCCAGATAATACGTAGATAGGTATAACTACTGGTCCTATAAACAATGAAGTAATAAGATTAAGAAACACTATATTATCTGTAAAAGGTGGTAGTCTTGGTCAACCCATGTGGGTATTAAAAGTTCCTAGATTAGATGGCGAATACGATACTAAATTAGTTAAATTAAACTATTAGACATTTGCGGACAAACCCCAAATAGCAGATCTGATATTAGATTTAGTTACTAGTAACGATCAATTCTATACCGACGCTAAAGGAGTTAAGACTAATCTTAGACCCATTGACATATTAGACTTTATAGTAAACTTTGGTCCTCATACAGCTGTAAATCCTAATGATACTAGGTTTACTCCACAACAGATTCAAGCCAAACAAAGAAAACAATTTTTTGTAGATGATAATGGTAACTTAGTAATAGGTAATACTAGCTATAGTATAAGTGATCTTGTTAGTCAACCAGATATTAGACAACAAGCTAAAAATTATATAATGTCTAATTTCCATTGGAACATAGATGAGCAGGCTCTTAATACTTATTATTTAGGAGGTGATTTGCAATCACAAGTAACAGATCCTAGATTTAAGTCAGTTGCTGCATTCTTAAAGAATAGTAATGTAGATAAGCTTACTATTATTCCTGGATTAATAGAATTAGACTAGAGTGAATTTGGTATAATTGCAGGAAGTAATGGTCGTAAGACTATTGATAGTAAACATCCTAACGGTATGAGTACTTTAGGATGGTATATTAAACAAGGTATATTACTTACTGACATAGCTGATGAGTTATGGGATTCTAATATATATGTTGATGATGTAATGTTGGCAGATAAAACCGCTGAAAAGATATAGTAGCAGGCTCAACAAAAGGTAGAGAAAGAATACGAAGATCCTATTAAAACTAAAGTATTTACTTTACCAGATGAAAGTGGTAAATAGACTTCTGTGAATATGGCAGATATATTTGCTATATTAGATGGAAAGAAGCGTGGCCCCAATATGGAAGTAGAAGTACAAGAAGACGGTGCTTTATGGGTGAATGAGAAAATGGATCCGGAGCAAGCTAAAGAATGGTTAAGCTCTACTTTTGGAATATCTCCGCAAATCATCCCTACCATAGTAGATGTTACTGAAGCTGGCACAGCAGTAGTAGGTAGAGTAATAGAAGATTCTGTATTAATTAGTAATTTTGCCCCTGTAGGTACTGAGTATCATGAAGCATGGCATAGAGTTTCTTTACTCTTGATAGATAATAAAAGAAGAGAAAGAATCTATAACAGAATGAGAAAAAAGAATCCTCAAATGACTGATTCTCAAATAGAAGAGGCTTTAGCGGATCAATTTAGGGATTTCATGTTAAATGAAGCCGGAAGCTATGCTTTTGATACTAAGAATTGGTTTAAGAGAATATTAGAGTTTATTAAGTTATGGGCTAGAACTGGTCAATATGCCTTAGCTAAATTATATTCTGATATTAATAGAGGTAAATTCTATGGGGTTAAACCTAACAAAGAAAATGTAGATAGATTTAGACAAATATATGGCACATCTGGTCCTAATTTAGAAGTAGCTGGTTACGAATTAAAAACTATTACTCAGTATAATCAATTTGATAATATAATCAAATCTCTTACGTATGCATTTTTTGCTGTCAATGGTTCTAATATTGTACCTAATATAGAATATTCTGCATTGGCTGAAGATAACTATCAATTTGAAAGATTAAAACTTATAATAGAAGCATAGGCCAGAACTTATCCTTCTCCTGTAATGGATGAGATTCTTGAGAAATATGAGACTGTATTTATGCCAACTATAGCTACTAGATTAAAACAACTAGGTATTAGAGCTATAGATCGTAATGAGGATGAAACTATAAGTGATATAGAAGAGGGAGCAGAAAGAGTTAATATAGGTCAACACATAGTAGAAGGTATGAATATATCTATTAAAGATAATGCTCCTGCAGAGGTTAAGTTCTTCTTCCAAACTATACCTCTATATGAGATTAGCCCTGATGGTTCTATGTCCATGAAGATAGATCCTATTACTCATTTTGCTAATTTTGTTGATGCTAAGACTGCATGGGATAATATACTTAAAGATTTGTCCGGGTGTCGTACTATAGCTAATATAGTTGATAAAGTAGCTACTTATGCTCAAAATGGTAGTGCTTTTCATTCTGCTTTATTATTTAAACTTAACAGACTGATTAAAGATTCTAATCAGAAAGAAGATTTAGTTAAGGCTGCTGATGCTGAAGCAATGCTTACTAAGATAGAAACTGTAGTAACTTGTGACATAAATAATTATGTTACAGCTAAAGTAAGTAAAGATCCAGAAACAGGATTCATTAAACATGAACTTACTGATAATACAGTTGATGTTAAAGCTGCTACTTATCCTAAAGTATGGTCTCAAGCATTATTTACTAATGCTGGATTGTTTAAATACGATAAAGAAGGTAAAGTGATAGCGGAAGAAGGGTCTAAAAAGGCTTTAGATACTGTAATTAAGAACTTCAATAGTGTTATTACTGCATTTAGAAATAATAAAGGCATACTTAAGATAGGAGATAGAAATATTGATTTACATGAAACATCTAACTAGAAAATGCTTAAGAAGTATTTAGTTAACATGTTTAATGTAATAGGTATCGGCATTGATGTACCTACTATAGATAAAATGTTATTATCTGGTAGATACGGTAATCCTAAATCAGATGCATTTACTCTTATTAGTGAGTTCTCTAGTTCAACTGTTAATTTCGGTGGTATTCCAAAAATAGTAAGTGTGCTTGAGGCAATTAAAAATGCTATAAATAGCGATAGTACTATTAAAGAAATTAAAGTGAATGAAGTAACTGTTGATCCTACATAGGTATGGAATAATATAGGTTACGTTAAAGAGTTAGCTAATTATTATGCATTTACACATGCTACAGATAATAGTTTGAGTAGCTATGGTCCTGATGGTAATTCTTATTATATGGTATCATAGAACAATTTTGCCAAGGATAGACTTAATGAAATAGTATCAGATCCTACCGTATTCTAGGAATTAGAATCTGTAGTTTATAATGAGCATTCTATTATATTGCAAGCAGTTAGAGGAGGTAATAGAAATCTATCAATGGAAACCTTTATTAACTTTAAGGATACTACTACCGGAGATAAGGGTAGAGATTACCACGGTATCACTGATAGAGAAGACTATATAGCTAAAATGACAGCTGTATTTAATAATAGAATAATATTCCCTACAGTAGCAGATAAGAAAACTTATCATTTCATTAAGGGAATAACATTGCCGCATGAACCTATTAGATTCAATAATAATAATGGTCAAACTTTTGTTCAGTATGGTGAACAAGTTATGGACTATCTATTAGGTTATTGTTACGATGAACTAAACCAAATAGAGTTGTGCTTAAGATAGATAGATGATGATCCTAATCATTATAATCCAGAGACTGGGTTACATTATAATGATGATGGTACTATAAATAATGATTGGATTGAGCCATCTAGACGTATTAAAAACTTCCATACTCCTAATAAATATGATTATAAAGATAAAGATGGAGTTAAGCACACTGTAACTTTGGAAGGTAATGGAGCTAGATTCTTATTCTTGACAGGTATATATACTAATAAAGGTTTTGTTAACTTTAATGATCCTACCAAATCAGCTAAAGAATGTTTACAATTAGCTAAAGACTATTTCTTTAATACTTCTCCAGAAACACAAAAGGCTTTCTTAGCTGGAGTGATTAATCGTAGAGTAAAGAAAGAATTAGAATATGCTAGAAATCTTGGTTTAATTACTATGAATGATCAAGGTAATATATGGAGTATACGTAATGTATTACTTGATGATAATGTAGTAACAGAAAGATCAGCTAGATATTAGAGTGTGGATAGTGCTAATGCGGAAGCGTATGCAGTATTTGATATGATATCTGACTATGTGATGAATAGTATAATATCTATTCAGGAAGTAGAAAAGCTATTTAGTGGTTCGCCTGCGTATTACAAAGTGAAGTATGATAGAGAAGGTATAACAGACGTATCTATTGACAAAATCAAACGTTTAGGCTCTTTAACATCAACTGGTTTGAATAACAGATTAGACTTCTTTAATGATCCAATACGTGATGAATATGTAGTTACAGAGCTTAAAGATCACGAAATCATGGATAAACAGTATCATGAGTATGAAGGTTTGTTCTATAGGGCAAATATAAAAGAAACTATATAGGAAATGTTAGGAGAAGAAGCTTGGAATGAGGTAAAAGATCTTAGCATACGCGATATAGAAAATATATACCCTGAAGAAACTAAAATTGCTAAACAAGCAGCTAAAGTAGCTGTAGCTGGTTATAAGAAAGGAGTTAATGTGGCTGATGCAGCTGTATATATAAGTCCTAATATGACTAGAGATTTACTTAGAATGCGTGGTGTATGGAATGCTGACATTAAACGAGCATTTGAGGTATTAACTAATCCTGATACTGCTGATAAATGGGAATCTGATCCTAAGTTATACGCAGAAGCTAATAAAGTCATATTAAATGCTATGAAGTATATAGCATTCGGTACCAGATTTAGAAATGGATTGGGTATACCTTACTTCAATAAGATGGCTTTATTCCCGTTATTTAAATCTGTAGCTACTGGAGATATTAAAGCTTTATATGACAGAATGGTAGATCCTAACGATCCTATTGATATGGCTATGTTCGATTCTGCTGTTAAAGCTGGTTCAGAATCTCCTACTGCATACTATAGAAAGGCTAAAGATAGTGAAATAGAACTTAAAGACGGTTAGACTGTATTATCCGCTTCTATAGTAGACTGGGCAGAAAGCGGATAGGGTAATACTATTACTGATTTGAGTAAACTCGTAACATATAGGCAGAAGTTTAAATATATCAGACAGCAGCTAGAGACTAATCCTCATACTCATCCGGAACAGATGGCTGGTACATAGTTCTTAAAAGTAAACTTATCTAATTTACGTAAGGATGATTTCTATGGTCCAGACGGTTCTCAAGTAACAGGTAGAGAAATCAATGATACAGTAATGGGAGCATTGAATACTTTATCTAACATGGGTAGATAGGATATAGTAGATGAATTATTTGTAGACGGTAATATAAATGTTACAGCTTTAGGTAATATGCTAGAGCGGGATGCTAGAGAATCTGACGCTAATGATAATGTATTATCTGGTCTTAAAACTAAGAATAATGCATTTGTAATACCTTTGTCTGCTTTATCTGATAATAAATGGTTAGAAAGTAGATTTATATCTATGATTAATAAACTAGTTATTGATGTTCATATGCCTGGTGGGGCTTTCATTCAAAGATCTGCATTTGGACTCGAAGCTACTAGCTAGAATGTTATTACAGAAGATATGATCAATGATGGAAAACCATTACTCATGATTAATGATAAGGATGGTTCTATGGACTCTGTAGTAAGTATAAATCTATTTAAACATATGATACCTAACTACAGTAAAATGACATTTAAACAAGCTAGAAAGTGGTTATTAGATCATAATATTATAGGATAGAGTGCAGATGCTACAGGAATTGGTTATCGTATTCCTACACAGTCTATTGCATCAATATCTGCATTAAGATTCGTAGATGTATTCCCTGAGATTATGGGGGATACCATCATGCTACCTGAAGGATTTACTAAGCTTACTGGTTCTGACTTTGATATTGATAAACTGTATGTAGCTAGATACTCTTTCAATAAGAATGGAGGTATTATAACTCATGGTGATGCTTTAACTAGAGAAGATGTAGCTAACGCTTATAAGAATGACATTATTAAAATGTATATCAAAATTCTTCTTACTAAAGATAATTCAGCTATGTTAAAAGGTTCTATTGATGATGCTACTGATACAGTTAAGGGAATACTTAAAGATATTGAAGGTACTAGTTCATATCATCCAGAACCATTTGAAGTATATACTCCTAGATACCAAGAAGATAGAAAGGCAGAATATACAGGAGGTAAAGCTGGTATTGGTCCTTTTGCGTTGAATAACGCTCATCATATCCTTACTTAGTTAGTAGGTATTAGAATGTAGAGCGATGGCTTCACAGGAACTTTAGAGATAGAAGATGTTGGACGAATATATGACTATCCTACAAAAGGTAATCCTAAAGGAGGTCGTATATTAGACTGGTTATCTGCTATGATTAATGCATTCGTAGATATAGCCAAAGATCCTTATATTGTTAAGCTTAATGTTAATGCTTGGACATATAATATGGTGTCATTCTTATTACGTACAGGTAAAGGAGCTCAAACATTCTATTTTGTTAGACAACCTATCTTAGTAGAGATGGCTAATGAAGTACTTAAGACTAAAGGTAAGTACGGTATTGATAGAACTAAGACTCCTTCCCAACTTGAAAAAGAAGCTATTGAAAAAGTATTAGATAAATATGACCCTACTAAAAAGTTACGTAAAAAGTATGAATACATAAATAGAAAGAATAAAACTAAAGCTTCAGAATATCAAGATTTATTTAGAACTTATATTGACGATAAAGGAGAAATAACGTCAAGAACAAGGTAGTTATTAAAGATTAACCCAGAAGATTCTAAAGACTTTAATGAGGAACAAGTAAGAATATACTATGCTTGGTTAGCTCTTAAACCTTATGCAGACGACTTGGCTAATCTAGTTAAATTCTCAAAGATCGATACTAAGAAGACAGGTAAAACTTTTGCTGAGTAGGATATATATTACAAAGGCATGAAAGATATGGAAGAAAATAGTAAATTCGCTGAAGGTGAAGTTACTAGATTTTTCAACGAAACATTCATTCGCACAAAAACAGAAAATAGTATACCTTTAGGTTCATCTATATTCAGAAACTTATTACTACGTAATACTGATCAATTTGCTAATCAAAAACACATAGCTTTATCCTTAGTAGGTAGAGCTACCAACGCCGATTCTAAATTACTTAGTGCAGTAATAAATGGAATGGAAGCTTAGATAAAGAGTCAATTCTTTAATCAATATGTTAAGGATAACAATATAGACTTAAATACTATGTTCCAAGGACGTAATTCTATACCTAATAGATTGTATCGATTTAAGTAGGAAATATTAAAGGGTAACCCTAGATTAAGTCACTTACTAAATAATGATGGTACTATAGCTAATGATTTCGTTAACTACTTAATCCCTAATATTAATAAAAATAGTTTAGACTTTATTGATAGATCAGAATAGTTAAATGCAGATCAAGCACAAGCTAACAATCTTATTAACTACTGGAGACAATTGTTAGATGATCCAGAACCATCAGTTAAGAGATTGTTCAGAGATTTAGCAGTATATTCTTTCTACACATCTGGAGATAATACAGTGATGAATGCGTTCTTCCAGTATCTACCTAATAGCGAAAGGATTAGTATGGGTTATACTCAATTCATTCAAGGTAAATTAGATCAAATGGTTAACAATGCAGATAAATCTTATAATGACATTGAGGATTTATTCTTGAATAATTGGTAGAATGATAAGTTAGTAAGACCTGTAGACATGTATGGTGGTAAATATCAAGCTCCATTAAGATCTGTAAGCCTTAATAAAGACGCAGCTATGCCAAATATTATATTTGGATAGAGAACTGATATGTAGGCTGCTGTTGTTAAACCATTAAACTGGGTAACAGTAGATGATATAAAATACCCAATATTCCCTCCTTATGTTAAGGTAAAAGACAGTTTAGGTTTTGAACCTGCTAATTGGCATGTATATAGATTAATAGGTTATATTGATAAACCAGAAAGAACATGGAAAGGTAAACTTACTGGTAGAATTTTATATACTCCTATATATGGTTTGATATCCAAAAAAGGATATAGTTATAGAGGACATACTATCATAGAGTATGGTATACCTACACAATTTGAATTTAACAAAGAAAATGAATGGGACTATTTCGAGGCTTTAAATAATCTTGATGCATTATCTGATATGACTGATGAAGTAGAAAGAACATACTTTGAACAAGATAAAACATATATGCACCATATTGGAGAATTACCATCATATTCTGGCATGAATTATGCTATAGCTGAACAGGATAGAATATTTGAGTACGAACAAGATGATACTGACGATAGTGTTGAAGGTGTTGTACTTGAAGAAGCCAATGAGAATGATACTGAAAACGCTGTTACTACTTACGTCAATCATTCTGGAGGGGCTATAGGTTCAGATACTATATGGGGTGAAATAGGAGAAGAATATGGAGTAGTATCTAATCACTATTATCACGGAGCCAAAACTCCCAATGGCAATATAGAGATAACTGAAGAACAGTTTGAAAGAGGCAAATAGCATGTATATAAAGCAAATGAAACACTTCATAGAAGACCTGACAAATATATGAATTTATTAGCTCGCAATTGGATATAGGTTGAAAATTCTGATGCTGTTTTTGCGATAGGTCAACTAAAGAATAATGTAGTTGACGGAGGTACTGGCTGGGCAGTATAGATGGCTATAGATGTTAATAAGCCGGTGTATGTATTTGATCAAGAGCGTAATAAGTGGTATACTAACATAGATAAGGATTGGATTGAAATAGGTACTCCCACACTTACTCCTAATTTTGCAGGCATAGGTACTCGTAATATAAATCAAAACGGTATTGAAGCTATCAGAGATGTATATGAAAATACATTCAGAGAAATAGATAAAATGTTTAATAACTTTAATAGCCAAGAACTTTCACTGCAACAGGGAGAACTTACTGGAGTAGATTTACTAGCGTTATATGATCAAGGAGAAAAAAGAATATTAGAGATATTAAATACTTTAGACGATTTAACTGCAGAAGAAAAGCAAACCTATTTAAATGAATTCGCACAGTAGATAGCAAGAGATAATGTTAATACTCAAGACAAACTTGAGGAAGCGTTAAGAAAATTCATTTGTAACTTATAATTCCAGATAATATGTATAAATGTCCAAATAAAAATCTTCCAGAATGGAAGGAACTAGAAAGAGTTGTACCAGAAGTTGCATATACTGTCTGGGATTTGAATAATGGTCATGGTATAGATAAGGCTCCAAATGGGGAGCCTTCTATACTGTTTTAGGATTTATTAGATCATTTTGATGGCAATAGAGAAGCGGCTATAAAAGCTAAAGTAATGATATTTTCTACATCATATAAAACATGGTCAAACGGAAAAGATTTAGACGCTAACAAGGAGCCCATCATCTCAGATGTAATATCTTCCCCTAGTGTAACTTATAATCCAGAAGATTTTACTCCTATATCTCAAGAAGATATGAGAGTAATTAATGAAGTAACCAAATTATATGAAAAGATATAGAAAGGTTTAAAAGACAGATTAAATTCTATTAAGAGATACACTATTAAGAATCCTAAAGTATGGAATCAACTATAGACTACAATATAGCAACTAGCTAATTCCGAAACACAGGAAGGTATATATCAATTCTTATAGCATATTGATGAATCTATAAATGATAGTATTAAATTCTTAAGTAAACCTACAAAGAATATTAGTGCTAAACAGATTAGATAGTTATCTAATGATTATGTCGGATTCTATAAGCCTCTTATGGATGATATAATATATTTATTCGATACTACCGATATATTTAAAGATAAACCTAATTATGATACTATAAAAGAATTAGCTAATACATTATCACAACAAATAGATAGTGTTAATAATAAGTTTATAAATGTACTTAAATCTAAGGGTTATAGTATGTTACAGCAGTATCTTACAGAACTAGGTATGCCGTAGAATATGATATAGGATACTATCAATTGGTTAGATGATCCTAAACATGATTCTAGTTTATTTATGGATTGGTTCGGTATGTCTGGTAATAGTAATAATGCTGTACAATAGATTATAGCTAAACTACTTAATGATACTAAAAATGCTACAGATAGAGAGACTATGTAGGTTGGCATTAAATTAGTTAAATTAGTAAATGCTGCTAAAGAAAAATATGGCAACGATGTACAGAAGTTATTATATGAAAAATTAGATGACGGTACCTATTCTGGTAATAGAGTAGCTCCATTAAATAATGGCCAATTAAAACGTGATTAGAGATAGTTCATGGATAAGTTGGCTGAAAGATTAGGTATTTCTAAAGATGATAACAATATGTATGTACTACCACAAGATGAAGATATACAAAAGAAATGGTTTGATGAACTAACTAAGTGGTATGCAGATAGAGCTCAAAGAAGATACAAAGCTGAATATTACATTCTTAGAAATAAGATGCTATCTATGAAGACTAGAGATGCTGAAAGAGAAATCCAGAGTATGATAGACAGTATTACCCAGTCTATGACAATTAATGGTGTATAGTATGAAAATTTACTTACAGAAGCAGAATATAAATAGTTAGAATCTCTACGTAAACAGAAAAGATTATTATCTAACATATTTAATATAGACGGTAGTGAAAAGACTGGAATAGATAGAGTAATAGCAGATGAACTAATCTCCTTTCATGAAGAAGTGAATAAACATATTAAATATGATATTGATAAGGATAAGTATGAAAAGGATTTAGCTAAAGTAATAGAAAGATATGGAGGTGAAACCGCTGAAGTATAGTTATGGAAACAAAGAAATACTGTAACTAGGTATACTCAAGATTTCTATGACAGAATAGCTAACCTAGAATCTGATTCTGCTAACAAAGATCCCGAAAGTACTTATTAGAAACTGCGTCAGAGGAGAAGACAATTACAAAATTTGTATAAGGATCCTCATACTAATAAGATTGACATTAATTCATTAAGCGATGATGAGAAAAGAAGCTTATTATAGTTAGATCAAGATATAGCAAATGCATACACTGCTACTCAAAAAACAGAAGGAGCTGATAAATTCTCGAATTTTGCAGAAATAGTAAATACAGAATAGTATTACCATGATATGGAATAGGCTAGAAATGCAGGCGTTCAAGCGTATAATGAATGGTTTAATAATAATCATTATGAAGATGTAAGAGGATTTATGCATCCGGCTTCATACTATACAGAGCTTAGACCACTACCTGAATTTGCTCAGTAGTATACAGAAACAGTACCATCTAGTAAATACTCTAAAATACTGGAATCTTCAGAGTGGTACAATCCTGAATTTGATGAAAACGGACCTGCTATTTAGCCTAACAAGAAATATTATGATAACAGTAAGGCTTATAATGAAGTAATGAATAAACCTGAAGTAAAGGAGTTATATGATGAAATTACTAATATAATGAATGAAGCTATGAGTTTCATATCATTCCTCACTAATAGTAATGAAAATATGATGCCACAAATAGAGGCTAGGTTTATGTAGGTACTGAATCGTAAAGATGGAATGCTGAGTAAATTAAAGTATGCAGTAGAGGATTTTGCTATAACAAAAGAAGATGATTTAGACTTCGTTAAAGAATTTTCTACTATGCCTAATGGAGATCCTATTAAAGTAATTCCTACTAGATTTATTACTCCATTAGAAGATACAAATAGTATATCTACGGATGCTGTATCTGCTGTAGTACAGTTCTACAATATGGCTGCTAACTATAAAAATATGTCAGCTAAACAGGATGAAATAGAATTAATGCTTAATCTATTAAAATAGTTATCTATAAGAACTTCTAAAGAGTTAAAAGGTCCTGGATCTACTAATGTATATAAATAGTCACAACTATTAGTAGATAGATTAATGTATGGTAGAAATAAAACTCCTATAGAAGGTAATGTATTAGGTTATAATATTAACTTTGGCAAAGCTTTAGATATTGTTAGAGGATTTGTTACTAAAGTAAACTTATCTGGTAATTTATGGTCTATAGGTACTTCATTCTTTACTGATGCTACTTATACTACTTTAGAAGCTAAAATGGGCAGATATTTTGATTTAGAAGATTTAAACTTTGCTAAATCTGAATTTGCTAGAGAACTACCTAATATGATGTAGAATATAGGTAACCCTAATCCTAAAGGTAGATTACCTTATTTACTTATGCTTAATCAAGTAGTAAAGGATAATAAAGAATTATTTGATAGGTTAGACTAGAGTCAAGTGTTACGTTCTATCAATCAAAATTTTTGGTTTGCTGGATATACGTAGTCTGATTACACTGTTAAAAGTCATACTTTATTAAGTATCTATCATAATTATCGTTTGGTTGATAATGAAGGTTTTATGTCAAAGCAATAGTATATAGATAAATTCTACTCTAATGACAGAAAGAAAGGAGCAGTAGAATTTAAATAGCTTACTACTACTTTATATGATGCATATATAGAACTTCCAAATGGCGATGTAGTAGTGGATGATAAATATAAATCTTTAATCACAGATAAACTATTAAATGATGTACGTAATAGAATAGAAATCATAAGTAAACGAATAGACGGTACTATCAGAGAAGTAGATAAGGCTGCTGTACATGCTAACGCTATGGCATCATACTTAGTATTGCACCGTAATTTTATGATTTCCGCATTACACGATAGATTTAAACCTAAACAGTATAATCTAGATTTACAAACTATAGAGGAGGGTTACTATAGATCTACAGGTAGATTTTTAAAGAATGTAATTGCTAATAGACATTTTGCTATTAAATAGTTATTAGCTGATTATAACAATATGTAGGAATATGAACAATATGCAGTCAGAAGGGTACTAAATGAACTAGTTCTTATAGCTGCATCTACTGTTGTAGCGCTTACTATAGCTAGTATAGTTGATGGTGATGATGATTATGATACTTGGTTAACACAATCAATAACTTATTTAGCTATGCGTTCAGCATTTGAGTTCCGTACTATGTATAATCCTTTTGAATTTATGGCTTTAATTAAATCTCCAACAGCAGCTTTCAATTGGTTTGATAATATTAGTAGTTTCATAAACTTGATTAATCCTGCTTCATATATTGGAGATAGAACTCCATTTACTATCATAGATAGAGGAGTATATAAAGGTATGCCTGTAATACTTAAAAATATCATTAAAGTAACACCATTTAAGAGCGTTATAGAAGCTCAAGATCCTAAATCAAAACGTAATTACCTACAGAATCAATTAATGAACTTCTAAAGTTTCTATATCAATTCTCAATTAGTCTAAATACTCTAATAAAAAGATAAGCCTACTGACTATTAAATCAGTAGGCTTTTTAGTTATGAAGACTCACCAATATCTTCATAACTATAATAGTCTTCTTCTGGTAATTCTGCTTCTATAGAGTCACCAAATCTATACCAGCTATAGAATAACCTTTTTTCTAATTCTGGCACTTTTATACCTTGCCAAAATCTATTAATCTCTAGCATGGCATCTAGAGTGAAAGGTTTACCATTATTACGAAGACGTTTAATATCTTTATTATACTTAGGATTACTCAGACAATAAACAGTATAATGTCTTTTGTTAATAGTTATATAACGTTTATTGTAGTAAGAGTCTAACCTAGATAATTTACAGTGTGTTTCAAGAGACTCAACAGTATTTACACTACTATCATAAACAAGAAAGACCTTTTCTTCTAAAAAAGGTCTATTTTTATCAGATGTAAAAGCATTTATAAATCCACTTTCTACAGTTAAATCTCTCCACGTAATATTATCATCACATAATGGGACTATATAAATACTTACATCATTCAAGTTCTTCAGTACCATCTTCTTCATAATATTTACGAGTATGGTCCCAATTGCCTGTCTGATAATGATATGATAATTCTGTTAAAGTTCTGATAATAAGGTCTTTACGACTATCTAACTCTAATTCGTTAAACATATTAAATACTCTCACTTCATTACTACTATTTGTTTGAATAGCAATAATATATGCTTCACAATCATAATCTGAAATATCAATTCCTTGATCTTTCATGTACCAACTAATTGCAAGCAAGTAATAAGTTATCTGTCTATAATAATCAAACTCTTCTACAGAATGTTTAAAATTATAGACATCACTAGTTGTTTTTAAGTCGATTAAAGTAATCTTCTTATTTATATGATCGAATATACATCTATCAAGTAAAGACTTACAAGGCGCAATCCAATCATCAACGGGTAATTCCCAGTTAATATGAAACTCATTATGAGATTCTACTCCAGGAATATCTTCTAATAACTCTTTTGCCTTCTTATGATTATCAATATTATTCTTAATATTTTTAAGCATATTTAAATCAGCAAAAGATATTACTTTACGATTATCTTTTTTACTTTGTAATGCTTTAATATAATCAGCATAACGATTACATAGCTCTGTAGCTTCTTTTAAGACGATTTCAGAGCTTTTTGAATTACTGTATGCAGATTTGTATGCAGCAATCTTTTTATCGTCTTCTATGAGTTCTAATGAATTAGCATAAGTCTCACAGAAATCTTTTTGTTGTTTTACTTTAGGCACTTCATAATCAAGAATTATATAATCATTCCAGAAATCCTCTGGTTGAAGTATATATTCATGAATCATAGTACCCCTTTCGAGCTGAGGAAGTTTTAATCCTTCCTCTTTTCCATCTATCATATCTCGATAGAAACGTGGTCCTTTCTTTAAGAACCAACCAATAGCAGAATTTGATATTCTCGTATTGTCTTCATAATACGGTTTATCAATTATCATTCTTACTTAATTCTATAGTTACTATTTTAGGTCTTTCTCTTTCAAGATAACTATCAGTTAATATACTACAATTATATTGATTTAAATGACCATATGATATACCATCATGCCAATGCCCAAAAAAATGATGCTTATACTTACCAAAACAGTAATGTTCAAGCTTTTCATTATAATTAGGATTTTCATGAGTAATAAGTATATCACAGTTTTGTATCTTTTCATATGGGCATATATACTCATCGTATTCATTCTGAATATCTTCAAATGCCCACGTTTGCCAATGTATAGGAGCTATCCAAGGAGTTCCATAAAAGGTTATTCCTTCATATTCATATAGTTTATCAACAAGAAATACTACTTTATTATCAGTTAAGGCTGATATCTTAGTCTTAAAATCTTGCCAACTTAAATCTTTTATAATATCATTGATAAGATTTTCTATATAAATATCATGATTTCCTGGAACTACAATTACCTTTTTACACGGTAATTTATCTACCCAATTGACAAAAGTGATAGACCAGAATTTATCTGATTCTTCGTTATCTCTCTGAGCAAGTAAATTCACCACATCACCTGCTATACATAACACATCACATTCTGGTATATTAATTAAATGACCATGTATATCACTTATTGCGCAGATTTTCATGGTATAAAGTTTTAGTTAATTTATATATAATTATACTATAAAATAGTATCATTTCTTTAGTTTTTTTATTAACTCATCTACCTCCTTCTGATTATGGACTATATAGAAATTGACTCCTATATTATTACTATATAAGTAATATCTAAATAGTTTCTCTCTTAAAGGCCAAGCTTCATTAGGATATCCTTTACATTCAATAACAAAGTTATCTCCTACAAAGTCGGGTAGATAAGTCATTGCTCTATACTTTTTATTATCAAAAGTAAAAGCTGGAAGTAGCTCATATCGATGCATCTCGTAATCTGCCATGATATTTGCCTCTTTCAGCTTTTTATATGTATAAGTTTCAAGTTTACTACGAAATTTAATTCCATCATATTCATTTGGAGTTGCATTTCGTACTTTACTATTTAACTATTTTTTTCTTCTCATTAACCTTTATTTTTTTTGTACTATTAAATGTAATCCATTCATCCTTATTATATGCTTTTATAGTACTTTCTAATGTTACGTCTTTATTATTGTATAGACTAATTACTCCAAATTTGAGTAATTTCCAGAACATTACTGCTTTAGCTTTATTAATATTAGATCGTAACCAACTTATAATATAATCTAATAAAAAGATAGGTATACTATATATTACTAATAACCAAACTAATGGGATAGATAATATAAAACCAACACTTTTAATGAATTTCTTCATATAACCAATTTTTAATAGTTTCAAATCCATTAAGCTTAACTGCATCAGATATATCTTTTGCCTTAAACTTTTTATGGACTAACATTCCTTCTAAGCCTGTTTTAAGGCTCATTTTACGAAGATATTTAACTCCAGCTGTGTCTCTATCAAATAAGATAATTATACGTTTAAAACGCTTCTTAAGCTGGTTTAGAGCCTTATCTGGGATAAATGTAGACTCTGATGATGGGCTTATTGCTGGAATACCCATCTCGTATAAACACATGACGTCTTTCATACTCTTTGTAATAATGAGTATATCTCCAGTTTTAGGTAACTGTTTAAACCCCTGAATGTCGTTCTCAGTCAGGTTATTACGCCACTTTGTATATTTATCTGCTAAAGGTCTATATATCTTAAAATTATTGTAAACCTTATAAGCATACATAGGATTGTTATCCTTGTAAATGCCCTTTACAACTCCGTTACATAGATAATATTTTATACTACTTACTCCAAATTTCTTTAGAGTAGTAGTAGAAATATTAAACTGAGACCAGTAATTGATATCTGTTAGAGTAAAGTCTTGTCTTACAATACCAATTACTGTCTCGGTTGACGGTATATATTGCTTAGAGCTAACGAGTTTTGTATCATTAGTAATTTTAAGTTTATTAACTATATCATTAAGTATATCTGAATAGTTAGTTAGTCCTGTAAATAGTGATACAAACTTAATTATATTACCACATTCTCCAGTACCATGATCTTTAAACATTAGCTGTTTAGTCTTCTTACTATAATAACATCCAAAAGAAGGAGTTTTATCCTTTCTCAATGGCGAATTATATATCATGCCTACTTTAAAATTACCAATATACGCTGTATATATATCATACTCAGTTACTTTAGACAATATCCAATCTAAAGTAATACTCACATTATCTTTTATTTTTGTTGTATCGTAAATCATATGATATATTTTTAGTGATAGCTAAGGAATCGAACCTTAATTAACCATTACTATCATGAAAACGTGAGTGCATGCTATTCCTATTCTATGAATTTTGATGCCTCCGTCACACCTTACATTCGGCGTATTACCGTCGATTGCTTCTTATCTCACATAGTGGCATGCTACTCACGTATCGCTATATTATGCCTAGCGTAGGCGGCTTATAGGATTATCTACAAAATTAGAAAGGTAAATCATCACTAGGCTGATCACTTACAGTAGTAGTAAGAGGATTATCCTCCTTAACTTCCTTATCTGCAACAATCGGCTTAGTAAACTGATCAATACCTGTAATTTCTCTAATCATGCTTTCATTCTTACCCTCTTCATAGAAACCCGTAGGAATATTCATAGGTTCAATAGAGGCAAACTTAACATAACTAGGAAGCGTAGTATAACCTTTATCATTATAAACTATCTTTACTTTAAGTAAAATATCTTTATTAGCACTATTAAGCATTGTTACTACCCAATTGGCAAATTCTTTATAAGAACTACCACTGAATGCTAATACATTCTTAGGATAGAAACACTTAAGTATGCGCATAATACGAGTTACCTGGTTAGTAGCTTTACTCTGATTCTGTTCTTCAGTATCACCTTCGCGAACAGCTGGTTCCCATTCTGTATGAACAAGACTCTTACCATCTTTTTCAAAAGTAAATTCAATGAACTTCTTCCCTGTAGGAGACTCTGCAAATTTTGCGGATACAAACTTAACGTTGTCATGAATACCTGCTTCCAAGTATTTAGTGTTATTACTATTATCTGACAACTTTACTTCATTTGCTAATTCTGTACTAAATATCATAATATCTTATTTTTAATTATTCAGGTAAATAAACTTTATTCCAATAAGCAGTAATGTTATTATTTTCATCGCTTTCTGCTATTACTATATTCTTTCCTCTTAAATGAGGTGCTCTAGCTTCAATAACAGAATTATCTCCACCTTCAAATGAAATGTGTGTCTCATTTTTCTTTCTATATACGTAACCAACAGCATCTGCTTCGCCACATATAATATTTGCTAATGCACCTACTAAATCAAGAGACATCTCTGCCATTTCTTCACCATTCTTATTAATCAACTTATCTTTAGTATGACCAATAAGTATAAAGTTATCACATAGTCCACGGAACATGTCAATAACTTTTCTTACAGCTTGTCTTATATACAAATAACCAGACCCATTAGGTAATGTTCTTAAATCTGTACCTTCATACTTTTTACCCATTGGAGTAGCTTTATAAAGCTGTATAGCGAAGCTCATGCACATCTCTTCTAGACGTGTAGCATTATCTATAGTAATGTATTTATAAGGATATTTACCAGTTTCCTTTTTAATCTCTCTTATTGCGTTAGCTATATCTCCTAAATCTTTTACAGATCTAGCTTGAACAGCTAATGCCTCTAAGAACTCTGAACCACCTTCTAAATCAATAATTAGATTGTTATCCAGCGCTGCAACTAAAGTAGTTTTCCCAGCTTTTGGTTTACCAAATAAAATCAAAAATCTAGGATTTTCTACTTTAGCTTTTACTTTCTCTTTTGGTAATACAATCATAAAAGCTTTTATTTTTTTGTATTCCTCTGATAAAGTTCTGATAATTTCTGATAATATGGAATAAGATATTTTAATTAAAACAAACCACGTTTCTTAATATTAATCGTGATATCGATAATAGTTTTCTTTGTCTTCGGTTTTAAATAGTTTAAAGAACCAAATGCAATAGGAATTACTTCATAACCAATCTGTACGAAGTTATCAAAGATTTTAACCGGAGTACCAAACTCATCTTTGAAGTCATAGTCAACATCAAACGGACAATGTTCCTTTGCATAAATATCAAGTGCATTAATAGCCTTGAAGAATTCTGTTTCTAAGTCGAAATTAATTACATTATCTCCCCAACACTTAAACGGACAATTAGCGCATTCCTTCGGCAACCATCCAATATTATGAGTCTTACTTAAACCTAAAGTAATAATATCACCTGCACCAGCATATTCGATGCCATAACTGCAAGAAGGATAATCACTCTTACTTTCTACAGTCATCCAAGGATAAGCGTTAATTACTCGGTCCATTAAAGACTCCTTATATGTTTTTGCACTCTTAGTATTTTTCGGTAATGTAAATGTATATGATTTCATAATTTTTCAGCCTTTTTAATTGTTATTACTAAACGAAATCTTCCTTACTGGTTCATCTTCTCGTATAGTCTCAATTAAATTATTGTACTTAAGGTCATTATCAAACTCAAGTATAGAACATTCACCTGCATCTCTATTCTTTAGAATATGCAAATAAACTTTATCTCTTACTGGTAGACGATTTGGTCCATAACTCTGTATATTGAGTAGCTCTGGCCTATGAATACATATAACGTAATCTGATGCATGAAAAATAGTATCAGCGGAAGATATATCGCTACGCATTGGATAATGCATAGATGGATTATTAATTCTTTCAGGATTTTCGATATTACGATTCATCTGTGATAACTGTATTATTGTAGTATCTGGAAACTTTTTTACTCTAATAAACAGTTTCTGTAAATCGGAAATCACTTGTAGTGCACTTTCACGATTCTGACCTTCAACAAGTAAAGTATGATCAAGTATAATCACAAATTTCTTGCCTTTAGCTTTATTTTCGTAAAAGTAATCAATGGTAGATGCTATATCTGCAACAGTACCCGGTGTATCTACATAATATATCGGATATGATTTTATCTGTTGAGAGGTTTGTTCTACTTCTTCTAATAATGAATTATCTAATTCACTAATAGAACTATATAGCTGAGCAGTAGTTTGCCTTAACTTACTACTTAATTTTCTACCTACTTGTCTTGAACTTAACATTTCAAATGAAAAATTAAGTACTACTACATCCTGATTAGAATTTAAGTCTATTAAATCACTTTCAAGCGTATTTACAAATGAACTCTTACCGCTACCAGATATACCTACAATAGTATATATAGTATTAGGTTCAATACCGCCCATACAGGACTTATTGAACTTACTCCATCTAGTACGTAAAGAAACAATCTCATGATTTTTTCTCTTACGAATATACTCTACTGCTTCATTAGTAGCAGAAGATATATGTCTAAATGTTAGTGTTTTAGTAGATATATTCTCCATAATTATAATAATTTTGGTTAGGAGTTTCTACTTTCATTTGTTCCTCAATAGTTTCCCACTCACGTTGAGTAAGCCATTTCCACATAGTTTTCATATAACCTATTTTACCTGTACGCATACGCTCATCTATTTCGTATTTTAAACAATTCATGATATGTTCATGCATTGCTTTAGATTTGCCTACAATGTGGTTATATTCCTTCCTACATTTGTTCACGTTAGCTCTGAGAAATCCCTTAGTTCCATCAGGTCTCATAACATAAACTGGAAATTGGTCATAGAACATATCAAACATAGCTTTGTCTTCTTTAAGAAGTTCTTCTAGTTTCTCTGTTTTACTTATGACTTGGGTATCTCTATCATATTGGATAGAAATTAAACCTTGAGTCTCTAACTCTTGTATTTCTTCTTCATTAACTAGGCTGAGAAGTCTCTGAATGTCTTGATTGATTGTTTTGATATCATTCAATACAAGTGTTAGGAATACTAATTGATTAATAGATAAAGTTGGTATTCTATCTAAGATAGAAGTGTCTATTTCTAAAATCATAGTCTTATATATTATATAAGCTTATGGTTTATCTGAAATATATCTGATAAGCCTCTGTTAATCCCATAGGCTCAATTGTAACGGTTTCAAATCTCTGATTATTTTATAGGCTTCCATAATATAATACCTATAATTAATCTTTCTTTCTTCAATTGGTTTATCATCAAATTTATTTAGAAGAGTAACGCCAGATGCAGTAAGCATATTCTGATATGATTTAGCATCGCTATCATTACTATACTTCCATTTCCATAAATATCCACCATTAGTAGACGCATAGAAACGGTTAGTTCTCTGTTGCTCCTCATTCATATACTCAACATGCCATTGTTTACCAGTTTTCTCAGACATTAGAAAATCTCTTATATCTGTACAATTCTTAATTGTATCTTCAACTGATATTCCATCTTTAAAGAAACTTATTACTGCTTTAGGTATAATTTTTGGAGTTAATCCTTTACCTAATTTTACAGTAGTAATGAACATTCCTTTCTCTTTTACTTTGTTATCTTCAGTAATAGCAAAATAATCATTAATAGCATATTGATACATTGCTTTAAAACGATCTTCTTCTAAAGTAAGTTTAGTAAGCTGTTCCCATTCTCTACAAATACTGTTTACTTTAGAATATACATCTTTCTTTAGTAAGACGAATAGACCATCAGTATTTGCTTGGACGATTCGGCATCCAATTTGAGTTAATTTTTCAGCTAACATAAGTAATAGTAACTGTCCATTAATTCTAATCTGCATTACTGCAAACGGACTATAACAGAAGTTATGTTCATTCTGTAAGTTACCTGATAAACCATTTAAAGCTAACTTTAAAGTTTCATTCTTTACTTTATCGCCATTATGTTTAGCCTCAATTCGCTCATCTTTAATTTGCTTATATACTTCTAAAAATTCTTTACCTAAATGTTTAGGATAGAATTCATATTCTATAAGCATACTAGGATATAGAGAAGCTACATCTATATCTATGAGCATTTCATCATCTCTAGGAATAATAATCTCAGGACTATTTACAGAGTGAATACCTCCTACTCCTACAGAATAGCGTAAATTATTAAATACAAACTTATTCTCATATCCTTTTCTACCTGGAGATACTATCTGATTTTTCATATCATCTAATACTCTTTGCAGAATAGGACTATCGTATTTAATAAATGGTAATATTACATCTTTTAATGGTATTACACTCATTGGAGATCTTAAGTCTTTAATATCCTGCCAAGTTAAACCTGTCTTTTCTAGATATTTCTGAGTTAAAATCTTCATTCCAATGTTTACACCGTCTTTACTGAGTACTTTTACTCCATATTCATCTTCAATAGCGATTCGTAAATCAACGTCTTTCTTACATCTCTTTAGTAATTCTGAAGTAGATTCAATATCATTGATATTATAATCTATCATAGAGTCAAAATCTTCTAAAGGAAGTAGTTTAGTCCAATCACATACAAACTCCTGTACATTAGGATATTGCATTGTTACTTGTATTTCCTTTAAACCTACTCTAAGTTTATTAGAATATAACATAGTAAGAATATCAAAAGTATCAAACCATATCTGATACTTCCAATGCTTCCATGCATCTATATTATCCTCACTTGAAGTAGTTATAGTCTTACTTAAGTTAAATATAGAGCTACATATAGTAGGTATATTATATTGCATTAATTTATCTTCATATTCAATTATATAATTGATTATAGGATTATCATAATGCAAATTATTATAGCCACAAAATATAACATTAGCTGGAATGTTAATATTTGTAGTATAATAATCTCCCCAAGTAATGTATTTATCTACTTGTTTAAAGAACTTAACTAATTCTCTTAGTTGATTTTTTCTTTCTGATATCTCAAACTTATAGATGTTGTTTGTTTCTGTATTTTTTACCGAACAATGAAAGATATTTTGAAATACCTCAATATCATATACGTAGACTATCTTTCCTCGTATAATCATATTATAAGTATTTAAAAGTTAGATCTCATGGTTGGACTCGAACCAACGCAATCACACTACATAGTAGCGGCTCTACCACTGAGCTACATGAGAAACCAGTTTAAAACATGGAAACAGAAATATTATTAGTTTTTTATGCTGCTAATAACTTATTACGACTATAGTAAGTTATACTGTTATCTCCTTCAATGTCCTTTACTGTTACTCCAGTGAATGATGTATCTTTTTTGTACTTCTTAGCTAATTTAGCAGCTTTACTCTTTGCTTCATCTCTGGTAGATGCTTCAAAGTTTCCAGTAGCAAAATCGTATACTTTCATATCGTTATCAGAGCATCTTCTTTGTATAGCATATTGGAAATTTCTTTTATTAGGTTTTTCTTTAACAGATAGCTCTGCAGCACTAGGAGCTGTCTGTTTACCTTTCTTAGGAGTTAAAGGATTACTACGTACTGACTCATCAAATTTAGCCTGCATAGACTTTCTTGCAAGTTTATTTGCTTTTATCTTCTCTTTAATTTGTTCAGTTGTTAACGTAGTAGCTTTAGGTTTAGTGAACATATTGTTCTTAACTATACGCGTAAAATGTTTCTTCTCTTTACGGGTATATCGTATTGTAGGATCATATCCTGCTTTCATAAGAATATTCTTGATTAATTCTTTTTTAGATTGTTTTATAGATTTATTTTCATTCATAGCGTCTTTTGCTACTTTAGTGGTATATTCAGATTGCTTCTTATTTCCTGCCCACTTTACAAATCCTATTACTTTCCCATTCTCATCATATTTAATGACTCCAGATGGTCCCGGTTTCTTGCTTACCGTCATTATTTGATAAGCCTTATAGCTTCTACGAAACTTATTCTTGTTACTTCTATGGTTCTTTATACCGGTTCTATTATTTTTCTTTGCTAATATCTTTTTCATAATTTTTGATAATTAAATTGTTAATACTAGTTTAAAGGGGGAATCCCCCTTTAAACATTATTTATGCAGCTAATGATAAAGCTGGAGCTTCAATGTTAAGCTCTGCCTTCTCATTAAAATCTGTAATATCTTTATTAATTTTGTTAATTTCTAATTGTAATTTATTTTTTAGACCTGCAATATAAGCTGAAGTAAGCTCTTCAGTTTTATCTAGGTTCTTCTTTCCTTTAGAACGTTTAAGCTTCGGATCAAGAGTCTTAATCTTACTTAAATGAAACAACTGTTCAGTCTTTTCACATAAAGTAAAGATATTAAGATAATTATTATCTTTAGGTAATTCAGTAAACTTCTTATAACCCATATTAATACACTGCATATACAGTTTTAATAATATACGTTCCTCAGATAGAGCTTCAATCTTCTGAAGTAATGCTTTTAAGTCATAATTACGTTTAGCTTCTTTCGGAATAACATTTTCTTCTTTAATCTTATTCCAATAGAAAGTAATTTCATTAGAAATTTCCTTAATACGACCGATTTTACCTTTATTCTTATCTCCGAGCAAATATATTGATGTAATTGATTTCATATTGATTAATGTTTTTTAAATGTTAAAATACTCGACCAAACTACATCTACCAGTGGTAGTCCCTATGGGATTCAAACCCATAACTTACACATTAGAAGTGTGTTACTCTATTCAATTGAGTTAAGGGACTGTGTAGTAATAACTGCCCAATTCAGCAGTAATTACTATAAATAGTACCCGATTCAGTACTATGAGATTATTTTTGTTTTAAGATAATATCCAAATCAATATTTTCTAAATTTTCTTAACTGGCCGAGTACTATAGGAATAACCCGTCCACCAGTTTTAATTCCAACTATTCCATTAAGCCCTTCAAGGTTAATGTCTTCAACATTGGTTATGCCATTTTCTCTTGCATATTTTTTGATATTCTCTTGATTAATCCATTTAGAATGTAGTTCCCCATCTGAACAATTCCTCATACAATCAAACAAAATATCAACAATACAATCGAAGTCCTTACGTTTCTTTGCTTCGTCGATTATACTCTTAGTAATCTCGTCGAAAGCAAATTCATTTCGAGTCGAATTTGACCCAGTGATTGCATCTGCTATACTAATAGAAGCATCTATAATACTTACCGATTCATAAGTATTAAATAATCTTTGCCACCATAATGGCCCACTTCCGTAAAATAGAAAGACCCGTCCATCTTCTCTAATACTTACTTTTTTAGGCGTTTCTGTACGTCCTCCATTCCAAATCTGAATTTTAGACAATATAGCTGGCTCAGAACATATTAGAATTCGCAGAAGTTCTACACGTAATGAAGAAAGTCTGCCGTTCATAAGCTTCTACTATTTTTCTTCAGTAATAGTAGCAGTTACGTGAATTTCAGTTTCCTGATTATCTAAACCGCACTGCCGTAAATACTCAACCTGCATACGCTGATTCATATCCATATAACTACGGACAGTTTCAGCTAACTGCATACACTTACGTGTCATCTCTTCATAGAAGTTCAACACACTCTGGTTGGATAACTTAGTTAAGTCATTCAACATAGGAAGTTCTTCAGCTGTAAAGAACATAGGCTTGGAGCCTGGTTTACTCAACCGTTCAATACATTCAATTACATTCTGCCGGGTTGCTCTAGTAAATTCAGGATCAGCAAGCTCAAAAACTAATGACGGATCATTCTTCTTTTCATTCAAGATGATTTTCGGACGTCCATCAACATCCTTCTCAAGTAAACTAACTGACTCAACATCAATGGCCTTGAGAATATAAGCTTTTACTTCCTGACGGAAAGTATTCTTACCTGTAGCTACATCTTCTTTCCACTTAAGGTCAGGAGTCTGTGCTACGATTGTAAATATCTGCTGTCCAAAGAAAGGCCCAAACTTCTGGGCTGTTTGCCGATAGCGAGCTAAAATTTGAGCTGCTAAATCCGGAGTGTTAGCTCCATTAATATTATTTTCCATAAAAAAAATGTTCCTTTTTGAGTCCGTACTTGATATACCAATACGAACATAGTTATACAAAAAATTGATAAAATCTCTCCACCGTTCGATTATTTAATAGCTATTCAAAATTGGAATAGGTGAACTCAATCACATAATCTACTAAGCACAAAAATAATAAATTGAAAATTTATGAGAAATACTCTGTGAGTTACTTCTGATAATCTCTGCTATTTCTTAGTTTTATCGTCCCGTTTCGACGGTTGAAATTCAACTTATGCGATGTTCAACGCACCTCTCACCGTAAGCGTATAACGCGATTAGATGCGATATAAGCCACTTTATCATCAGTTCCTTAGAACCTACTGAGTATGTCCGGTATTATCGAAATTCGTCAGAATTACGGTTGTTTAATCTAACATTACTAAAATCATAGACTCATTGCTTATAGCATGACCCATCTATACCATTTCCAGGATTTGTTTGTTTATACTGCACGAACATTAGGATTTCCACCTATCATCGTCTCCTTGTTTGCTTATGGAATACTTTCATCATAAGTGTACTATTGCCCTTACAGAGACAGTGTAAGAAACAACACAGGTAACTAACGACTCAGCGTTCTCTCACATACAATGTTGCGCATTGTACTTTACGAGTGTCTTAACAGTCAGCAATGTCGGTTGGCAGTCGGGGTGACTCGTACTCCTTAACTCCTACTTTACAATAGTAGTTTGAAATCTCTGTACTATCATTGGACTTCCCAATTAATTAAAAGTTAAACAATTAGAGTTCATTTTATCATAGCTGACTCTATTCAGCGTAAGTAAAGTTGATTCATTAAGTATATCATCATATACTATAATTATTATTAAACTGGTTTTAGGATTCTAACTCTAAAGCATCTTTAATAACTCTATTTACTTCCTTAATCCATAACGATGTTTATTATCCAAAATTCTGGTATGAATTAGTATAATAAATCAAAGGCATTTGCATATCTTGAAATGCTTAAGCTCTGCCGTTTTTTACAAGGAGTTTTCTCTGCGTCTCCTAATTTTACTTATTACCACGTAATAACACTTGCTAAAGGTGCTCGCTTCTAAGTTCAGGGTTATAGCGCCCTCATACTCGCATTTTAGACTATTATATTTTAGTCTCGTCATTTCTCATATATTATACTCATCTACACGACAAAACTCATGAGTCACCTTAGACTTGAAAGACGGTATCAATCTCATATACCTCATCCCTTATACGTAAGTTCTTTTGCAGCACGCTAATTACGATAGCGTACAGGATTGGCTCCTGCTCCATGAGTAACCAGTCAAGTATATACTTGGGCCATTGCATATCCAGCTTTCATATCCTTACTTTGTATAAGTATGTACCATAACACGGTTATCCTTACATTAGTATCAGTAATTTACTCCCTTCATAAGTACAAGTTCCAATATCCACAATTGCATATTGCATCACAGCTGATGTGTACTGAACACTAGAGTTAGCCTGTTTCCCTTTCTGGACGCACAGTAGCGCTTTTGTTAACCGATTTTGGAGACCGGTAATGCGTTATCTGCAATCTCTTTTTTTTCCATGAGTTGGCTGCTTGCTTAAGGTGAAACTAACCTTTGCCTCTCGGCTTTACCTATTCTTTCCAAAGGAATAAGTTAGGAGCCGTATTGCCCCTATTTCGTCATCGTGTTTATATCCCTTTTTGATTCTGCTTTTGATAAACTAATACGGATATAGGGATTTCGTTCCCTTTGCACTGTTTAGTACTCAGTGTGTCTTCTCTTTAGTACTGCGTCTTTAGAAGTCTCCAAACGGTTCTCACTTCCTAATGAGGATTGTACACGCTTATCCCCTCTTATGTAGTTTTCAATTACATAAGCTAACATCCTACCTTTTGAGTAATCTCACAGTTTTAGCTGCTAACATATTCTCGGATCATGTAACTTTTCGGGCTATGGAGAAATGATTCCAAACTCCCTGACAGGTGCGACCAGTATTATTGTATACTTTACCGCATGACTTCCTCGGAGTGATTTACGCTACAGTTTTACTCCTCTCGAACTGTGATATAATTAAAGTATTTATTATACGGTTATTATCACTAACTTTTTACCGTAGGGCTGTTATCTTTAGCCGTTGATTTTTGTTCTGGTATATTGACGCTCGTTATTTCACCGGTAGTAAGATTAATAGTAGCTACTACTTTCTTACCTAGACATATGTCGACAAACTTATTTTTTACATCACTACTACTGATGTAGTCTATTGGTTCCATTTTTGAAGCGTCAAAACCATCCAAACATTTGCAAGCACTACTTACAGACGAGCGTAAGTACTGTTCTACATATAAACAATTACTTATACTACTATTAGCTTGGTCTCTAATAAAAGTAGACTGATTACCTTCTACTATAAAGTATTCAGTTTGAGATTGTATAGAACTTAATTTAGCTCTTGCTTCTCTTGAGTCCTTAATGATACGCGATAGACGTATCATCTGTTGAAGTATAATTTTATTGTTCATATTTATCTACTATTGTTAATGGAGTTGCCGGTGATTCGTCATCAGATACCTTACTTATAGCATTTACTTTCGGATATCCTGTTGAATTCGTCTTCTCTATTACTTTAGTTTTCCACTTAACTACTGGCTTTGGTTCACCAGTAGTTTTTACATTCACTTTTGCGTCTGTTGTTCCTTTCACAGATACTTCTAATGTAGATAAGTCGACTTCGACATTTATCTCATCTACAGACTTTTTCTCCTCCTTTATTACTTTAGGGAAGTTAGGTAACTCCACTATAGAGGGTATAACAGGCTGTGCCTGTATAACTTCTGTAGTTGCGAACATTTGCCTACCAATGAATACACTGACAACAAACATTCCAACTACAGTTAACAATCTATTATTCATTTGATATGATATTTATTAGAATGGCTATTCTTCTAGGATATGAATTTTTAAAAGAAACCTTTTAAACCAGCTTAATTTTTTTTTTCATTCCCTTCAGATGGTTCTTCTTTCTTAGGATACTCATCCTCTTTTGGAGCTATCAAATCTCCTTGACAATACTCTGCAAGACGATCAGCCGGGTCTCGATACAAATTAATAATCTGACCTACAACCATACGCATCTTATCAAGCGTAGGAGTCTCCTTCTGTTTGTCAAAGTAATTGGTACGAATACTCCCTAGAACTTTACGGGCAACTTCACGTGCAGCTTCAAGTTCAGTCTTCTTACTGTCTTCCACACCATCAGTAGTAATAGTATAGTCAGCAAATAACTTATCAATGTAATCATTGCCTAGTAAGCCAGTAATAGCATTAATTGCTTTATCTTCTTCCGGCTTTGCTTCAGGATCATCCTTCAGTTTATAGCGGAAGTTTTCTCCAATTAAAGCACGCAATGCTTCTGCTACTTGTTCTTCACTCCAACCAGCTTTAGACATATGTGTATGCATGATAGAGTGAGCCATACACGGTGAACCTGTCTGTGAAGTATATAAGTATACAGCGCGACCTAAACCACGCAAGATAGCTGTAGGCTGGATAATAGAGAATATCTCATTAATCCAATCTGTAACTGTCTTCTCGTCCAATGCAAGCTTCTTATCTGCATTAGTTTCTTTCAAGCCACGATATACACGATACCATTCTACAGTGTTAACTATATTTTCTGCCACATTTTTCTCTTTAGAGATGAGGTAATTAAGGGCAGTTTTCAATTCCTCATCATTAGCAATCTTGTTAGGATCAAGCTCTGGAATTTCTACTTTTGGCTTGCTGTTTGCAAGTTCTGTAGGTACTTCACTTTCTGAGAAGTTAATAGACATTTGTCCATCGTTCCCAGGCAGAGCTTTAGCAGGAGCTAGTTTAATACCTAGCATTTCTGCCATACTTTGCAGCGGTAATACTTGGTCTGCAGCTATCTGTAACTGCAATTCGCCACGTTCACCACGGTCGAACAAGTCTTGACGTACATCGACAAGAGCTAACAAAGTAACTACATCAATGCTACGATTGATGTCTGCATATAACTCAGGATATTGTTTCTTGAGTTCTTCATTGTTAGCGTAACGCTGTTGCATTACAAATGCTAACATAGCCTTACCATCAACAGATGATTCTCTTGAACCAATAGGTATACCAGCCGTAGGAATTCCTGTGATAAGGTTTGCAGCACGTTCTACAGCTTTCTTTTCAGGGCTGTTCTTACCTGTTGCATCTTCAGGAATGATTGTAGGAATTTTCTCTTCCTTCTTCTTAGGCTTATCCGGACTTTTAGGGGCATCCTTCTTCGCCTGAACCTTAGTTTCCTTAGCTGTAGTAGGAGCTTTCTTTGCATCCTCTACTTTAGCATCTTTCGGCTTGTTATCTACCTGAGGATTAGTTTCCTCTTTCTTGTTCTCAGTGTTGTTTACTTTAGTTTCAGCTTTTGCTGCTGCTTTTGCTGCTTTCAAGGCTGCCTTTCTTTCAGCCTTACTCATTTCTTTTGCCATTTTTGATAATGTTTTAAAGTGTTAAAATAAAAGTTATTATTAAGTACAATTAAAAAGATAGATTAGTTTAAGAGGTTAACTATCATCCTCTATTTCTGGTGAGTCACGTCCATTAGTAAAGGTATTACTTTTAGTTAGTGCATCGAATAATTCTTCATCTTTAACAATGTAACCTGCAACCCCAGTAAGGCGAATGGTAGTACCTTCTGTCACTGTAGCTACTAAGCTTTGCATGCATGTTAAAGCATCATCATTATTCATGGTGCTAACTAAACTAGTAAGAGAAGTAGTCTTATCATTATCTGACTTAACTACTTCCTTACTTAAAATACCTACTAATAGACCAGCCATAATGGCGAAAACAAGTTTCCACCACATTCCTGTACTACGGAATAACCGTGCAAGGATAAATGCTACAGTTAATAGCACAATAATAATTGCTGGTGTCATAATTAGTAAATGTTTTTAGTTTAACAATTGTTTTAATTTCTCTCTTGCTTTGTTAAGGCGAGATTTTACTTGAGACTCAGAGAGCTCAAGATGTTCAGCAATCTCTTTGTAAGAAAGATTCTGAACTGTACGTAGTTCAAGTATATACCTATACTTATAGCGAAGTCTGTTTAGTGCATCAGATAATTTACTATCTGTCTCATGATATATGTACAAATCCTCTGGTGAGCTGTCGGCCGAACTGCTTACCTGTAGACAGTTATTATCATTATCTAACTCATAATCATACTTCTCTTTTTTAGTACGTCGTATATAATCAATACTACTATTTATAGCGATAGTTTTTAGCCACATCTCAAATGAAATATGATTAACATAACTAGCTATCTTAAAGAAAGCTTTAGTAAACGTTACAGATACTAAATCATCTGTTACATCCTTATTATGCACAATATTATATATAGTATTGTATATAATTCTGTGATAACGATTATAAAGCTGTGTGAAGGCATGTTGTTTACCTTCTTTAGCCTGCTTGATCAGATCTAAAAGCTGTTGTCTTTCTTCATCTGTCATAATTACGGGCTTTAGTGTGCCTATAGAGCCAATCAAGACTCTATAGACTTAAAATGGCAATTCTAGTACATTCCTACAATAATATTCATACCAATCTTTGTAGAATTTATTATAAGTATCCCATATACATTCCATGAATTCTATTTTCATAGGTCTAGTAAGTACACTAGTAGGAGTATTATTAATTAATCCACATAATATTCTTATACGAACTTTTAGAGTTAAATCTTTATCTACTCCTATCTTTTGTATTATCCTATTATCAAACCAAAATATTAAATATTTTACAGTTTGAACTTTATAAGATTCATGAAATTCTAGTTCTTTTAATTCCCTTTTTTGTATTCTTAAAAAGGTATACCACTCAGGTCGCCAGTTAAATGAACTATATTTAACTCCCCAAGTGGTATATATATGGTTTGTCAAACTATAAATTAACATATTGCTGCTTTACTCTTTTAGCTATTTTCATTAGTACTACATTAATTTGTGCTAATGACCAACCTGTAGTTTCTAATATATAAGCCTTAGTTGCAGATACACCTCGTCCATATATTCCAATGTCTTCAATGTATTTACTAGTAAATGTCTTTAACTGTTCGTCAGTTATATTAGGCATTTTCGTACCATGAATCGATTGTCGATAAGATGGTAATGAACATATTTCTGAGTATTCATACTCTAGAAAAACAAATTTGTCAGGATTTGCTAATACGCTCTGAATTTCAATAGATTCTTCAGGTAGTACTGTGAATTCCCCTTTCTGTACTAAGTCATTAACTAATAGTGCAGAAGTAATTCTCATACAAGGAACTTCTCCAATTATATTAGCTAGAAGTTCAAAGTTTTCACCTACAATTCTGTAGATACCAGGATGATTGAGTCTCATGGTTGATTAATTTCTTTTTTAAAGTTATTTACTATTCCAGATACTTCTGATAAAGTTAACTCTGGATACTTTTGCATCACTTTATTAACTGCATCAATGTCAGACTTAGCTGACCTAAGTAAGTTAATGAACTCTGTTCTTTCATGTTTAGAGTCAAACCAAGCAAAATATCTTACACGCATTGATATTCGTATTCTTTTATTTTACTACTTAATTCATTCCATTTAGTGATATCTATATCAGTAGCATCTACTAAATGTATTATGTCACATTTAGTATTGAACACTCTTCTAATATAAGATATTCCTTCCTTGTAGTGATACTTATTCTTATAAGCGCGAGGTACTACATTATGAAGACGAGTTATTAATTCAGTCTTCATTCTCATCTCTGTTGCAGCTTTCTCCCATGATTCTGGAAGATTCTGTCTAATAAAATTCATTAATCCCATTTCAAATTAATATTTATTGATTAAACTTAATTTAATTTGTAGTAAGTAGGTGACTCGAACACCTTATCTCTTAGTAATATCTAAGGCTTCACTACCATGCAAAGCTTACTTACTCCAGCTTTCTACGACATTAGCTTAGCCGTTGGACTCTGTTATCATGCTGCGATACCAGTATAGTCCATTACATAACTTGTATTGCCAGTTATCTGCTTATTGACCTATTCTATCTTCACTATCGCGGTCAAAGCCATTCATCCCCATTTTAAGTAATATAGTGGAGATGGTGGGTATCGAACCCACGTTTCCAACGACGATTCAATAGACCTAACAGTCAATTTCTTAATCTGTTATGTTATCTATCCAACGTATTAACCAATCAGGCATATACATTCTCTCTTCCCATATAAGCATAGGCCAGATAAGAATAGGTAAACATAACACAAATGATATTCTGTAAAACCATTTCATAATTATATAGTTTTAAGTTTGTGGATATGTGACCGACCAAAGTCACATATCCTATGGTCTTGAGAATGGTTAGTTCTCTTATACTGATCTTGATAATACACGAATAATAGTAAAGTATTCCTTTACGATTCAAAGATTCATATTATTCAGTCTAAACTTGATGTCACGACTAAGGCTTTTCTCTATTTCTAGAGGACAATCTTATTGTCGCGATCTCAGACTTATGATCAGTAGTTCACGGTAGTTCCTCATAACTGATTTAAAATTCTGTATGAGACCTGTTAATTCAGGTCTTTGTATGCCTCAGGCCCTAGAGTTCAAAAGAACTATTTCCGACTCACATACTATAGCTATTGATTCAAAGATTCTAAGCTTGGAACCTCTTTTATTTGTTTTAATTTAGTTACCTATTAGTATTAGGAACTAAATCATCGTATCTCCATTGCCAAGAGTCTGGAAAGAGTTCGTTAAGTTCATTTAAGGACTTATCGATATCCTTTCCAATCTCAATAAGATCCTTGTCGTACTGTTTCTTTAGATTGTAAGCTTCTTCCTTCCATGCGGATACAGGTTTCTTTCCACTTACAATCTCTTCTTTCAGTGCAGCAAGATCTTTTAGGTACTGTTTGATACGTTGGTTTGTTCTGTTAGAACGACGAACTTGTAGTACCGCTGAGGATACCGTATATTCGCTCTTCTGAACAACAGCTACTAAATCTTTCGTTAACTTTTCTTTGCGTCGTTCAGCAATTTTCTTTGCTGCTTCTTCAGCAATTTCTTCAGTTACCTTACTTGAGTTAGCGATTACATCCTGGATGTTTTCTCCATTTACATCCTCTGTAAGGATGTTCATTTTCTTTACTTCTGCCATTTTGAATACAGTTTAATTGATTTAACAATAAAATTTATTTAACACTACAATATAATCTTAATGAAAGAACAATCATCAAAATATCTCTTTTTAGCTTCTATTATAGCTACTGCTATAATATTTAGCCTTAATTTGATATCTTTATACTTATTCTTTTTATGAATTTTTAGTGCTACTTCTTTACTACATCTACTAAAGTATGATATAGCTTTCAATCTTTTCTCCTCGTACATAGTAGGAGAGATAATTATGTTAGTCATATAGTATGACATTTTTTTATTTTATCTCATATCTTTGATAAATTTAAGTAATAGTTAAAAAGAACTGTTCCTGTCTATTCGTACTTCTTATTCAACAGGAGACTCCCTGCCTTCTCCTGACCTACATATAATGTGGTTGACCGTTGTATAGTCCGTTGTACTTTTGATTAACAATTTCCATTAGGGTTCTAGCCTTAAACAGTTCTTTAGGTTGACTGAATCCACCATTTTACTAACAATTTAAATTAGTAATATATAGTATTGAGTAGAGACTCTGGCGGGGTCTCTACTTCTTTACTATTCTTTGGTTGCATTCTGAGTTTACACTCATGAGTACATTCACTACAATTGACATGGTTGTCAAGTGTAGGACAATCATTGTTTACTTCCATGCTTTCTTACGATTATAAGGCTCCATTTTCTTATGTTTTGGCTTCTTTTTGAATTCCTTTGGAGGTTCTTCATTATTCTTCTTTGCCATACTAGTAAAATTTAAATAGAGGGTTAATATCACGTAATAATTCAGGTAATGTAGATAAACCGTATTCCTTTAGTACCTTACGATGTTCGTAATATGCTGCAGTAGTATTTACTTTAGCGATAATACTTACTGGAACCCTAATAACCTCACGATTCTGTTGTACTAAGAACTTACATAGTTCTGAGTTTAATAACCCTCGTGTTTTAAGTACAGGTGAACCAATAGATGCAACAATCTTCTTACAGAAGTCTTCTATTACTGGTATTTGTGGATTAGATGGTCTATCTACTGCTACATCAGTTGGAGTTAAACATTTAGCTATCATAGCACTCATCACATCTTCATCTGATAAGATACTTACATCTACGTTCTTAGCATCTGTATTATTTGCTATATTTGATGCTAAAGATGTTACTAGTGTATGTTCATCTTTTATTTCTCCTTTAAATGTAATAATAATTGCTTTCATACTTTACTTTTTGATAAGTTATTTACTGGGAATACTAATAGATACTTCTATTTCATACTCCTCTAATTCTTCAAATAATTTATCAGTATTTAACTTACTGATAATTTCAATAGGTGGATTAACTTCTACTCTTTTACCAGGTACTGTTCTACATAGCTTTTTAGCTCGTTCTAACGATATGCCAAGTACTTTAGTAGTAGCTAATAGATTTGCAAGATAGTGGTCGTTACTGAACTTTATTTCAGTTAATTTACGACCTTCTTTTATTTTATTGACTACCATTCTTCTTCCTCTGATGAAATTAGGTTTTCAAACTCAGTAAAGAAATTCTCTGGATCTTTACAGATAATTCTTGCATTATCTGTTTCTATTACTACAACTTTTCCGAGTTTACAGGTATTGCCGCATGTTATATTGTCAATTGCATCAATGCGAATAACACAAGGTTTTGTCTCTTCAGTATCTGTAAAGCATTGCTCTACAAATAAAAATTTTCCAATCTTTTTCATGTTTCTAAAAATTTAAATTGTTAATAATGACGCCTGGACACTCAGGATTTAATTAAGTTAGTGTCAACATAGTTTATAGCATTTGTTATAAGACAAAGATAAACGACCACAATCATTACTTACTATGACTCTCACTATAGTTTTAACTCATAAGCAGAAGTAGCTGTCAAACTAAATCTTATTGGAGTACATGATTTTAACGTCCGCACGATCATAGCAATCAGTTTCGGCGTAATAGTCATTGCTGATACTATACTATTACTGCTTAGCTACTTACGCCCCACATGTTTGTCATTTTCTGAGGACGTATACTCTATCTTCACAGACTGAGTATACTAAACTCTAATATTAACCAGAAAGGATGTCTAGTCTTAAATAGAGTCATTTCCAACCGTTGATATAACATGAGTTTGTATAGAGTCATCAAGATATTTTTGAGCTCTTGCTCCAGATAGTACTGTGTTATACGTTGATGTGTTTGATTCATATATGTAAACCATGTCTTTTATAGACAACGATGTACCATGCTGCATCAAAATATCAATTAATACTACCTTCGGCATAGCTAAAAATACGCTATCAACTCTTCTATCTTCTCTCATTTGCTCTCTCATGTCGAGAATATCCTGTATTGTTGTTACAGGTTCCTCAATAATAACTTGAGGATCTTCTTGTACTTCTTCTTGGTTCACACCATTTAAGAAATTAGCAACGTTTTTACGCTCTGCGTAAATCACTGCTCCAATCATGCCTATTAAAGCAAGGATTGTTACTACTACCCAAACAGTTCTCCTTGGCGGTTCAGGTCTCGCCATCAATTCATTTTCCATTTTGATAATGTTTTAAAATTAGTAATTAATCTCCCCAAAACCAATCTTGGAGTAGTTCTTTAAAGTTTTTTATTATGTAATTTCCATCTTCTCTCTCTTTTATCTTCAGAGAAGTCCCGACATTACCCATGGAATAGCCCACCCCAAGGCCAGAAGGCAAATGGAACAAACTCGCAGATTTATTATATCCATCTTTTCTGTGTAACCAAGAAAAGATGTAATGATAATCGAACTTAGGTGTCCAAGGTTTATTACTGTTACTAATGAAATTTAGAGCAGCTATAATTGTACTAAGCTGTTCATACAGATTTAAATGCTTATCTTTATAAGTTCTAGGCTTTCTACCTATTACTTTACAAGCATCTTTGTAAGATTTAATTTCTTCTCTTTTCATACTTTTATTGATTAAAGTGTTACTTTATAGTATCTCCAACAAAATATACGTGATGATATAGATAGTACTTTACATATACAGTACTATTTTGGTTTGTAATAGGATTACGTAATGTGAACTTATATTCTTCATCATTAGTAATACTTCTCTCTTTATTGACTAATATATAATTCTTGTACTTCATTTGTAAATCTACAAAATTATATACAGTTTTGGACTCTTCGTATTCTCTTTTAATTAGAATGCCAACAATATATGTTATTATTGCTATTACTAATATTCTACTAATTCGATTTAATTCATAATATTTAATTACTTTTATCATAAATTGATTTTAATGTTAATTACTAATTAAAAAGGCATTAGTTTTCATAGGTACAAACTGGAAGATTTATTTAACCTACTACTTAACACACTCGCCACGTGAAGGCTGCCTTAATGAGTGCAATCAGTATATCTATATTCACATATAAATATACTGACAACAGTACGCTTACTGTTATGCTTAATTAATCAATCTGTGAATTAAGAATGAAACAATGATTAAATAAACAAATGGCTCATACTATAAATCTAAGGACGAACGAACTTGGCTATATTAAACTATATGACATCTGCGACTAGGAGAAGGTAATATTGCTGTCTAATATAGTTGTTCCTGATTTTAACGTCTGCACTAATACTTATTATAGCGTAATCGCCTCCTAATTTTTGCCTCTTACTTTAAACAGCGCACGCCCCGCTGAATACTATAATAAGATATAAGCCCCACAGGATTGTCAAGGATTCTCACCTTAAAGATGCAGTAATATTTACTGCATTAATCTATTAATGGAAAACCTAGTATAGATATAGTTACATTATAAGGTTCTAATTTTTTTGTAATTTCATCTATCTCTGTTTGCATAATAGTCTTAGGTAGTATATTAAACTTTCCTATGCAACTATCTACATATTCTTTAGTTTGATTAAGGCTAAAATTGAATTGTTCTATTAGTATTCTTATTATTCTTATTCTAGCCTCAGTGCTAGTTTTTTCAGGTATAAACATACTTATTCTTACTGAGTCTTCTTTATGCTCTAACTTAGGCATATTTGTACAAGGAATAGGTGTTTTAATAAGAATAGATAGTATGTTATTAAATTGTTCTTCTGAACATACTTTAGAAACTGCATCTAATAGACTATTTGTAGACAATTTCTCGTCTTCAATAAGCTTATCTATTACATAATTCTGAATACAAGTTATTTTCTTCATAATTTGATATTATTTATTTGTTAGTTAATGCAATAAAAAAAATAATAGAGTAAGCGCATTAATATAGCTATGGAAAACACCACTATAAACTATGCTAAGAGCTACGTAGATATACACGTTTCTATTCTCTTACTCTATTAATAACTCTTTATTACAGCTAGAGTTAATTGGAGCTGTCTACATGTCTGTAGAGTTCAACGTTTTCCTCTTTGAGGATGAACAGACACTTATTGTTCAGTTAGTGTCAGACTGTTAAGCACCTCATTAAGCCTATCGAGGTATAGCTAATCTTCGCTCTGCTTACTTCAAGCTTGGTTGCTGTCTCTAAAAGATGTGCACCAGTTGGAATCTACAACTGCATCTACCACGTGGATTCATAATCTGTATTTACTTGTGCATAGTAAATAGGATTATGTCTTTTCTTGACTCACACTCATTCCATATACGACTTGTCACGTATCATCGGTGGTTTAAGAAGAGAAGTATAATAATATAGTCCTTAGCGCTACCTAAGTCTTTATAAGGGCATACCTAACTTATATTATTATACTTTAACGTGGTTAAACTATGTTTCACAACATATGAGGATAATTTGCATTTCATAGAATAATTACTTTGCGAATAAATCTGTATATCTTAGTTAAATAACCATATAGATAGATATAATACTATCATCATGATTATTACTGATAACATACCTAATTCTGTGTCTCTATCCATATGATTATTTATTTAGTTAATGATTAAATTGCATTTTACACCTAAAACTTAAGACTAACGGAATTCTCTAATCTGGCTTGGATTAGCTAAGTATTTACGTGGATAGTCCACAACCTTTAGATTTACATAAGAAACTGGTGCCCTCAATGTCTTGGGATTGTTACACAACTCCGTAGCTTACGCTACTCCGAAGTTATTGAGTTTTTTTAATTATAGAACAAGCGCATTATTTTTGCTATGCTATTCTCTTGTTCTAATTAGTGGTTACGCGCCAAATGCGGCACCTTGTTGTTGAGCTGGGCCTTGTACAAACTGTGGTTGAGCTTGTTGAGGCTGAGCTTGCTGTTGCGGTTGTTGGTTAGGATTAACTGTGTTGATAGTTTGTCCTCCAATCGTTTCTTGCTGTTGCGGTTGTTCTGCTGCTAATGCACGAGTGTCGTTAGCTGGAATGCAGTAATTACTGAATGCTGCTCTTCCGACTTCTTCAGGAGTGCTTCCTCTCATCCATTGCTTTTCTCCACGGCTGTCATAGTAATACTGACAGAATACAACTAATTCTGTGTATATTACTGGAACTCCTCCTTGTTTTACAATGTCTCCCGCCATAATAGCTGGTGTGCCTTTAGCTGGATTTGCTGGATGTGCAGACAAGTGCTTCTTGTAAAATGGTTGTGGTGATTTCCAAGATACGTAGCAACCTTCAATAGTTTGGAACATCTCAGGTATGGCTTGGTCTGTTTGACCAATGCCTCCATGTTGCATGCTTAGTAGTGGCTCAAATATGGCTACTACTGGCTTTTGAAAACTTGTGTAGGTTTGCGTTCCTTCCCAAGGGCAATCAAGATTGATTAATTGGGAATACAAGTATTTGTTACCTGCATTTTGAACATTTTTGTTGATTTCTCCAACGGGTATGCCTTTTTCATCATACTTTTGACCTACTACTCTTAATACTGGATTTAATAATTGAAACTTTGCCATGATAATATGTTTTTTGGTGAATAATCTATAAGGGCTATATATTACTTGGTGAAGTAATGATGAGCTTTTTATAGTATGCTCAAACTGGAGTGGTTTTTATACACTACCACATCTAAACGTAATCGTTATATAACGCTCACACGATATTGCGGGAAGAACCTTTCTATTTTCCTCCGATTCTTGGCAGGCGCAGCTGAATGGGGTTCGTGCGCAGCCGGTGTAAGTACTCAATACCAGATACTGAATACCGGATACTGAATAAAAGTAGGGAGTACACTACTCCCCGCTATAACCATTTAGAGTGGCTTAGAGTTTGTTAACCATGTTTATTAGCCATATAAACAATAGCATAATAGCACCTATTAATATGCTAGTGATGCCTACCATTAGTAGCATACCAAATAGCTGAACATGATTAGGGAACATTGAGGATAAGCCTAACATCTGTACAGCAAATCCCTGAACAACTCCGATGGCTATACAAAGTAAGCCACCTGTGATGAGTCTTTTACTCACCTCTTTAACTTTAGTTAACATAAGTTAAATATTTAAATGGTTAATAATGCAATTCTATTAAGATGAGTATGAATTGTGTTAGTTTACTAAGAGATAGCCAGATTAAACTCTGGCTATTCTTGTATAACACTTGTAACGATTAGCAACAGCATATGCAAGCTTAATAGCCTCATCAATGTTGTCTAATAACTTTGTGCCTTGCTTAACAGCACCACTTTTGTAATAAGCATCAATTCTGTACTTCATATCTTGATATATTTAATGTGCATGGTATTACAGTTGTGAATGAATTGAGTAGGAGAGCTATGATTACTCATAGCCCCCATAATGCTCTAATGCAATTAATAATGCATCAACATATTCCTCATCGTCTTCAGTAGGAATAAAAATACAATCTGATAAACTCATAATACTTTGATTTTTTATTGGCGGGGGTGTTCCCGCGATTAATAACAGCCGGGGATGAATTGGAGTAGTACTTTACGCACACGCACCATCTCTCTCAAAAAATTTTTTATAAAATATTTTTTAAATTATGTTAAATATCTGTAATTATTCTTAATATTTGCGTTATAGAATATATAACAAATAACTATATAATATGAAATTAATAGAATCCAGTGTACAGATTATTGAGGAAAAAGATCCTTATAAGATGATAGAATTAGCAGGTAGAACTTGCTATCATAGCCAGGATAATATAACAGAAGATAGCTCTAAAGAGTTTGTAGATCGTATGATTAAGCTTGGTCATGGAGCTATGTTAGAGCATGGTACTATTTATCTTACTATAGCTAAGACAGCAATGAATATTGGAGACCCTATATTCTATATTAAAAATAAGTACTCTAAAGTAAATGAAGATGGTTTGTTCTATTACATAACAACTAATATGCGTGTATTAGTAGAGAATAATAGATTAGATGATTTGCAGTATCAAGTAGAACCTACAGAGCATCATGAAAAACGTATTACAGCCAAATTCATATGTGATAGAGGAGTAAGCCATGAGTTTGTTAGACATAGAGTATTTAGCTTTGCACAGGAGTCACAGAGATATTGCAACTATAATAAGGATAAATTTAATAATGAACTTACTTTTATTAAACCTACTTGGTTAGATATACCTACAGGTGATTATACTTACTGGGATGGAGATTGGTGTGATATTGATAATATGAAGATCCAGTTACCTTCAGATAATGGTGTAGCAGATAACTTTTTATGGTGTTTGAACAATGCAGGGATGCAATATAGATTGCTAATAAATAAGGGTTTAAAGCCTCAAGAAGCAAGAGCAATACTACCTAACGCAATCAAAACAGAATTAGTAATGACAGGCTTTGAGAGCGATTGGGAACATTTCTTTGAATTACGTTGTAGTGGTGCAGCTCACCCAGATGCTAGAAAGTTAGCTGATGAGTTAAAATCGTTAATGAATGTTAAAAACATTGAACTTAATAGCGTTAAATAACTATAAATAATGTTAATAAATGTTAAAGAAATAGTAACTAAGACAGTATATTAGACGTTATATGGGGAGTAAGAGGGGTAAAGTAATAACAGTGTCTAGTTAAGTAAAGTGATATAATATTAATTACTCCTACTTTAGATAATCACAAATATAATTACTATGAAACAAAAACAAGTTAGAGAAGTAGCTTACTTAGGTAAGAAAGTATATTTTGGTAATAAACCTTATACTTTAGTAGAGAATGAAGTAAATGGTATGTGTCAAGGGTGTGATTTATATAATTGTTATTGCCCTTCTAGGATTACTTCATTATGTACTCAAGGATTTATACTTAAGAGAGATAAACAATGAAAGAAGGAAAGAAGAATGATTACCAAGATGGTAAGCTACGTTGGGATTTACTACCATTAGAAGAGATTGAAGATATAGTAAAGCTGTATACTGCCGGTTCTATTAAGTATGGTGATAATAATTGGCAGAACTTAGAAAATGGTTACCACCGTTATAAAGCGGCTATGTTAAGGCACTTACTTGAGTATGAGAAAGGTAATAAGGTTGATGATGAAACTAAAGTAAACCACTTAGCAGCTGTAGCTTGGAATGCAATAGCTATGCTTTACTTAGATAAACACGGAAAAGGAAAGGACCATGACATTAAATGATTAGGAATTAGCAAAGATAGTAAGAGATAGAATACCAGTAACAATAGACAACAAATAGTTTATAATAGAGTCTAATCCAATAGGTAGTTGCGATGGCTGTTATTTCTTAAATAGAAACTGTCCTACTTTAGCTAGACGTTATTGTTGTTCTAATGGCGGAAATATATTAATATTAGAGAAACAAAATAAGAAATAATACGTTATTTGAGTATTAAATATAGAATATTATGGAAGATAAAGTACTAGAAACAGTAGTAAATGGAATTAAGTATACGATGTTGAAAGATGTGTTAGTTAAGCCTTTGGAACCAGTTATGGTTACTAAAGAGATAACAGAGCAGATTCCTACAGGTGAAGTTGATGAAGATGGTTTCAATAAGTATGATACACAAACTGAAACTAAGGAGGTAGAGTCTGAATATTCAACAGGTATAGTATTGAAGATTCCTACATGCTTAACAGAATGTGAATATAAAGTAGGAGATACTATTGTTTATAATAAAAAGTTTGCTAAGGACTTTGATTTGTTTAAGGATAGTCAATTAGTCAAACCATATGATATAATTGCTATATCAAATACAATTTAAATTTGCTTAACTCATTGTTAGAATGAACCCTGGCGTTAGTCAGGGTTTTTTATTATCTATATAATAAGTGTTAATAAATGTTAACAGATTTTAACATTTATTTATTCTACCGTTTATAGATACATAAACATTAAAAATAAATATTATGAGCTATAAAGTAATTAAAGAATTTGGTTCTGCTAAGAAAGGTGATGTGTTAGCAGAAGATGAAACAGGTTTAGTGTCATTTAACATTAGTGAAGATAATTATACTAGAATGATGTCTTTAGATTATGATACTGCGGATTACTTATGTGAAGAAGGTTATCTTTTAAGTATTGATGATGAAAGTAAGTATAATGTAGATGCTACTTTAGAGCTCATTGATGACTTACTTGAGAAATACGAAAGTAACTTAAAAGAGACTAATGAAAAAGCAAATAAAGGCGAAATACAGCCTTGCGTTAAGTTAGAAGCTGAGACAGTATATTATAACTTAAATAAGGTTTTAAATAAAATTAAGGATACGTTGACAAATGAATAAATTGGTAAAAAGCGTAAGCAAAGCCGATTTAAATACAGAATTCTTAAAAAGTCTTAATGGTATACTTGATCTTACGGATAGGGAGCTAGAGTTACTAGCTACATTTATAGCAATAGATATTAACACTCCTAAGCTCCCTAACATAAGTAAGAATGTAATATCTACTGAAAATAGAAAGTATATTAGGAAAGTATTAGGTATTACTCCTGATAATTTAAGTAGATATATAACTAAATTTAAGAATCAAGGTATATTAGTGAAAGGTAAGATTGAAGACGAAGTTGTAGTAAATAAGGCACTTATACCTGAAATAATCGGCGATAGAGTACAAATTACTATAATATTAAGAGTAAATAAAGATGAAGATTAAAACAACAATAGTAAGACCTGGCACTATATTATGTTGGAAGGAATATAACCTATTTACTAGGTTGTGGAATAAGTTAAAGAAGAGAGACTTACCATATAATAAGTTTGAGATTATTCCTACTAGTATAGAGTTACTTACAATAGATAGATATAATTTTGTAGCATATACTCCTATACGTAAGTATAATAAACAGGAAATATACAAACTACAATCTATCTATGATAATTGTATAGAAGATAGAAATTGGGACGATGTTAAAACTATAATTAATATAATAAGACCCAATACGTTTGATAATTCTTCTACTTTAGAAGAATGTAAATATTACAAAAAGATAGATTTAAATGAGGAATCAAGTGAGTATATATACTAAATTAAGTAATAAGTATAATATCCCATACCCTATCATAGAAGTAATATGTAATAGCCCGTTTAGATTTACTAACAGTGTTATATCTGATTTAGATCCAAAACCTGTCAGGTTCTCTTACTTAGGCAAATTCAAATTAAAGAAAAGATATGAAAAAGAAACCGTATGATGTTTATAGTCCTAAGATATACCCTAGACTATTATTTGTAAGTACTAATATTGAGGATTTAGATAAATATTTTATATTTCTTGATGTATACGGTAACAACGACGGAAGTGAATATAATAAATTGCTACAAGAAGTAGATAAATATGATGGTGGAATGGTTACTTGTAAAGTAATACGTAAGAGTGATAATAAATACGGAGTAATAGTGATAGCTGTTGCTAATGCAGAAGATATTACTCCAGACATGATTCCTCATGAGGCAGTACACGTTGCGGATTACTTTTGTGAACAATTAGGCTTATATACACAAGACTTTAAAGATGGCAATGAAGCGTATGCCTACTTAGTAGGATGGGCTGCAGGAAATATAAGTAATACTATCTGTAATGAGTTAAAAAACAAAGAATATGACAATTGAAGAAAGTAAAATGATGTGGAAATTAGAAGTGGAAAACAATAAACCACTCTATGGTTCATTTAGTAAGGAAATGAAGCGCCTATATAACAAAGTAGATGAATTAATTAATGAAGGCGTAATTACTTATGAAGATTTCACAAATGATGTAATTGACAGTATTACTACTACTATAGTAGATAATGGGAAGAGTAATGCAGAACCTAGTAGAGCTGATCAGGTAAATGCGATGTGTGACATGCTATTTAAGAAGTATGAAGAATATAAAAAAGTAGAGCATACAGGAGGAGATAGAGAAGTTTTAGCAGATAATACAGAATTATCAAATAAAACCAGATTATGTGAATCCGAATGTACCAATGGGACGTGCTAAGGAAATTATAGCGAGATTATAGAAAGAATATTATTTAGGTTATTTAATTGATTGATTATTATGGTTAAGTATATTTGTTTAGTAGATAGAGGCACCGTTATTAGTTACGATAACGAAGTAGAAAATGTTAGCTTACTAAATCATTTTTATGTAGACTATACGTGGTATATTCCTGAAGATGGAGAGTGGATCTATACAAAGAAAGATGGTTCTAAAGAGAGAAGGAGTATTACTAAAGGTACTATGGTAATAAAATTGTATCCTATAGGTAAAGAAAGTGATGCAGAGTACATCTTTATTGAGAATGATGAAGTAAAGAATCACTATAACAGATTGCTAGAAAAGGGGCAAGAAGAAAAAAAGAAAGCTACTTCTTGTGATATTGATTGTGATTGTGGTTGTGATTGTGAAACTGTACAGTGTGGTTGTTAATATGGATAAATTATTGATAGATCAATACGGTAATGCTATTTTATATAAAGTAGATACCAATAGCATCAAAAATATATCTGATGACTTTGAATGTAGAACTATGTATGTAGCATAGTAGGATGGTCAAGTAATAACAGAAGAAGAAGTAATAGACTATAAATCTGGAGATATTGTACTTATATTAAGTAAATATGATTCCGTAAGTAGTAAGTGGTCACTAAAACCAATAGTCTGTTCCGATGCTTTTGCTAAAGATGATCTTATAAGATGGAATAAAGAAGATAATAAACAAGTTCTTATAAATGAAACTATTTGATATTGTTGGTGGTAAGGTAGTTATACATCCTGATGCTATAGGTATCCCATGCTTTAAAAAGGTGTGGGATACTGATAAGCCAGATAAGGAGCATTCTTCTAAGGTAATAAGTTACATTGTACTTATGAATAAATGGGATAGTCCTTATGTACAGAGTATGGATGAAGATAGTAGAGAGCTTAAATTAAAGAAGGAAATATTTAATGATGAAAATTATAAATTAACTTCTGAAGAACTAATTTGTGAAGAGGAATATAAGAACCTACTTAACACTAGAGCTCTACAAATGCTAAATAATATGCGTCTAAAACTAGATAGTGTAAGTAAATACTATAAAGAATCATTAGACGATACTTTAGACGAAAAGAAGATTAAGGATTTATTAGCTGGTATGACTTCTGTAGGTGGAGTACTTAAAAGTATAGATTCACTAGAGACTATGGTTAAAGCGGAAGAAGTAGCTATAGGTAAAGTTAAAGGTGATGCTAAAGTAAATCCATACGAGTTGGCAAGATAATACATTAAAATATAACCAAATATTAACAACACGTTATAGTGTATAAATGAAGATTTTATTATGAATAAGAAATTTACGATTACTATAGACTTGACTAAAGATACAGAAGAAGTGTTTAGACAGATTGAAGAGGCTTCTGAATATTTGAACAAACCTGTAAAGAAGTCATTGTGGCAAAGAATTAAATCTTGGTTCTAAACCATCAGAACCCTTACGTGGAGGGTAAGAATATCCACGTGATATTGGGGCGTGGTATAATTGGTAGTACCGGAGATTCTAAACCTCTGTGATGTGCGGGTTCGAGCCCTGCCGCCCCAACCAATATTCATATAAAACTTGCAGATATGACATACAGAGATATAGATCCAAAGTTAGCTGGTATATATATAATCAAAAATAATGTGAATGGTAAATGTTATATTGGTCAAAGTGTTAAACTAAGATCAAGACTAAAAGACCATATGCGAAATGCTAAGAATGGAAAATTAGATTTACCAATTTATAGAGCAATAAATAAGTACGGTTTTCATAACTTTACTGTAGATATACTGGAATCATTTATTCCAGATCCAAATATTTCTAATTTAGAACTAATTCAAACATTAGACAAATTAGAAATAGAGTATATTGAAAAATACAACGCTTATACAGAGGGATACAATTGTACTAAAGGTGGTGATTTTGGAGTTCTTGGACTCAAGATGACAGAAGAGCAAAAGAAGAAAGTATCTGAAAATACTAAAAAATTAGTAGCAAACGGTACATTCGGTAAGCGTGTACATTTATATAATTTTATTGATAGATATTATATATATGCTTGGACTATCAAGGATGCAGCAACTATTACAGGCCTGAGTCGCTCTAATATAGGTAGACTATGCAACAATAATTACATCCACCCGTTTTGTAATAATTTTATTGCAGCATATACTAAAGAAGAATTAGAAGATAAAAAGTCTAACATTCCATTATGGTTAGAAGAGTATGAAAAGAATAAATCTACCTTGGTTAAGAGATATAAACGTAATAAAGTATATTTTGGCAATTCTAACTGGGTTAAAGGTATGGTTGGATTGAATAAAGGTAAAAAGATGTCTGAAGAGCAAAAAGAAAAACTAAGAGTGGCATCTACTAAGTATTTAGTTTACCAGTATACTTTAGATGATATATTAGTAGCTACTTATATGGGAATGCACAATGCGGCTAAGGCAGTAAACACTGACTATAAATCTATACAGAGAGCTTGCAATGGTAGAGCTAAGACGTGTAAAGGTTATATCTGGAAGAAAGAATTAATGCAGTCTGACTGCAAGCAGACTGCTTAAAATACTAGTCCTTTGAAACTATAATAGCAGAAGGAAACTTGTTGGATAGGTAGTTATCGTGAACAGGTAGTCTGGGGTAATGTTAGCCCAGGTGGGGAGTACTAAATATAAGGCGTATAAAACCATAGCTCAAGAAACTAGGTTACAGCTACAGAAATTTCCCCAATAAATTTTTCGTAATTAAAAGAATTTAAGTTATAAATTATTATCTGAATAGAAGGGGTTCGTTGTGAAACGCGCCCCTTTTAAATATATAATATGGTAGACTTTAATAAGAAAATTATAAATTCAAACAAATTTCGCTAGGCCGCATTAAATTTTATTAATACCGGTAGTTATTGTAATTTTCCTGAATCTACTTCAGAATATTTTAAGTTCTGGGATGAGGAAAGTAAAAGATGTGTAGATGGTTATACTGCTGATGATGGAGATTTCATTAGCGGGTATAACTATTTTTATTTAAATTATTGTCCCATTCAAAGAATCGTTTATACTGTATTAGAAAATAAAAAAGTAAAAAAGACCAGAGAGTTATAGTTTCCGGACTTCTATGATTACGATTATTACTTTTTCTAGGCTATGTAGGAAGCTGAAGATGAAGGTAAACATCTATGCGCATTAAAAAGTAGGCGTAAAGGGTACTCATATAAAAATGCAGCAATGGCCTGTCGTAATTATTATTTGATACCAGGAAGTAAAACATATATATATGCTAGTAATAAATAGTATTTGACAGAAGATGGTATTCTTACTAAAGCTTGGGATTATATGGACTTTATAGATAAGAATACAGCTTGGGGAAAGAAAAGATCTGTAAATACGCAGATGCGCAAACGAGCTGGATTCTTTACTAAGGATGAGTATGGTAACTAGATAGAATTAGGTTATAAATCAGAAATTATAGGCGTTACTCTAAAGGATAATCCAGATGTAGTTCGTGGTAAAGCTGGCAAATTGATTATATTTGAAGAGGCAGGTTCATTTTCCGAATTAGGAGCAGCATGGCAAATTGCTAGACCATCGGTAGAACAAGATGGGGTTGCATTTGGTACTATGATTGCATTTGGTTGTGTTTGCGCTGGTACTAAAGTATGGACAGCCGATGGTAATTGTGTATCCATAGAAGATCTCAATCCTCAAGATGGTATTATGGGCTGGGATACGTATTAGGTATACCCTTAGAATATATCTAATGTTAATCCTCCTGCTGAAAAACCATGCTTACGTATAACTACAAACACCGGTCGTACTCTAGAATGCAGTACAGACCATCCATTACTATGGTCTACCCCCGGTAAGACTAAAAGGGTACCAGGGAAGAGAGCATAGAATGAGCGCATGAAGTCATGGTTATGGCATAGAGCTGATTTGTGTAAAGTTGGGGAGCAAGTAGCCGTTATAGATGAAATACCTTACTTTGGTAAATAGAAGATGTGGGAACCAAGACTAGTCGGGTGGTTAATTGGTGACGGTAGCTACGGAAAGGATAAAACTCCAAGATTAAGTAATTGTGACGATTCTATTAACAGTTATGTGTTTGAAAACTTTAATACAGTAGTGGAAAGAACACATACAACTAATACTGGTAAAACTTATTATGAAACTAGAATAAAAGGTATTTGTAAGAAGTTAAGAGAATTAGGAATATATGGGTAGACTAAGGATAAAAAGACATTACCTATAGATATTGATAAGTATGACTTTGATAGTCTATCTGAACTAATTGGAGGAATATATGATACAGACGGTTATATTAGAGTAGATAAAGATGGTAGAGTGAGAATTATTCTCACTCAAGCATACGATACTATGTTAAAACAACTTCAACTGTTATTGTTGAAGTTCGGAGTAAGCAGTACAATACGTTATACCAAATATAAGAATGAAAATACACATGTTTCAAACGGTAGAACAATTAAATCAAAAAATGGGGAATATCGGTTAGAAATAAATGATGTTACAAGTGTATGTAAATTTGCAGACAGAATTCCATTAAAAGTGGAATATAAATAGTCTGCACTAGATATGATATTAGTGTTTGCTTAGAATCATATAAACAAATACAATAAATATCTGTGCGGAGTACATGCCGAAAGGATAGTTAAAATAGAAGATATAGGTATACGACCTATATATAATATTACAGCTAAAGAATAGAGTAATTATATTGCAAATGGTATAGTAACCCATAATACCGGCGGTGACGAAGGCAGCCACTTCGAGACACTAAAAGATATGTTTTATAACCCAGATGGTTATAATTGCTTAAGCTTTAAAAATATATGGGACGAATCTGCTGCTACTAAAGAGTGTGGTTTCTTTATACCTCAGTATACTAATTTGGATTTTAGAGATGCTGAGGGAAACAGAATGTATATGGATTCTGATGGTAACACCGTGCATAAAAAATCATTAGAATTTATATTAGAAGAGAGACGTAAAGTAATCGAAAATGCAACTAGTAATAATACTATAGATAGATACGTAGCAGAGCATTGCCTAACTCCAGCTGAAGCATGTCTTGAATTTAATGGTAATATATTTCCTAAGAAAGAACTACAAGAATAGCTAGCATTGCTTAGGACCAATAAGAAACTATAGAATCATAAATAGGTAGGCGATTTAGTATGGCAACCGGACGGTAGTCTTAAATGGGTTATTAAGAAAACTGGAGATATAACCAGATACCCACTTAGACAAGGGGATGATCCTACCGGTTCTATAGTAATATGGGAGCATCCTAATAAGGATGCTAGTGCTGGTTTGTATATTGCAGGTATAGACTCATATGATTATGACGAATCGAGTACTACATCATTAGGTTCTTGTTTTATATATAAGAGAGTATAGTCTATAGAACAGTATTCAGATATAATAGTAGCGGAGTATACAGGTAGACCTAAATCAGCAGAAGACTTTTATGAAAATGTACGTAAATTGCTTATATACTATAATGCTAGAGCAATGTATGAGAATCAAAATAAAGGTATATTTGTTTACTTTACTAATAAGCATTGTGACTACTTACTTGCTGATCAACCAGATATAATTAATGATATAGTAAGTAATTCTAAAGTAAATAGAAAAAAGGGTTGCCATATGAATAAATAGATTAAGCAGTGGGGATGGGGACTAATAAAAGACTGGCTTAATGATATTAATGCGGATGGCAAGAAGAACTTATACAATATTATGTCGGAACCGCTATTAGAGGAACTTATAGCTGCAAACGATGTAGTTAACGTAGACCGTGTAATGGCGTTGACCCAAGTAATGATATATAGAGAATAGCTATATAATGTTAAAGTAAAAGAGATTAAAAAAGAGAATAGAAATAGGGTACTGTTTGAAGGCCCTATATTTACTCAAGAATGGTTTCGTGACGACGAAGCTATAGATAATATCGAAGCATATATGTTTTAATTATGAATAATATTAATCAAATGCCAATACAGAAACTTCCTATGTCTAAGAAGACAAAAGACTGGCAAGAAAGTTGTATAGACTATGTTATAGGTCGTAGTTTAGGAGGTTCTAGAAATGGTAATAACAGAACTCGCAGAGAGGAGATGCAGACGTACTATGATCTTTATAATAGTATATACAATGAAAAAGATCTAAAGTATGTTACTAATCCTTTTAAACAGCAGGATGGCTTTCCTGCAATGGCTTAGGATTATAATATAATTAAGCCCAAAATAGACTTACTGTTAGGAGAAGAAACTAAAAGACCATTCAACTTCAGAGTAGTACGTACAAGTGATATAGCTGCTAGTGAAATGTAGGATAGAGCTAAATAGCTTTTAATAGATTACATTCAGGCTACTATAATGAGTAAATTAGGTCCTGAAGAACAAGCTAGATACTAGGAAGCTTTACAGAATGGTGAGATAATGACTCCTTAGTAGATACAAAAATACATGAGTAAAGACTATAAAGATATAGCAGAAGTAACTGCATATCACAGTCTTAATTACTTAAAAAATAAGTTAAACATTACTCATGAATTCTTCAAAGGTTGGAAGGATGCTTTAGTTGGTGGTGAAGAGATATACTATGTAGGTATACTGAATGGAGAACCGTGCCTCGAACGTGTTAATCCTATCTACTTTGATTATGATACTGAAACGTCCGACTTGGAATTCATTCATGACGCAGAATGGTGTTGTTATGAAATGAATATGTCTGTAACTGAACTATATGATAGATTATACGATAAGATGTCTGAGAAACAGCTAAATTAGTTGTTAGATATGATGGATCAAGCTTCTAAAGGAGGTATAAATCCTGAAGTAAGAAAGACATCTTTAGACTATACTCATATTAAAACACATACTATTAACGGATTCAGTAGTAATCCATTTGATAGTACTAATAGTGTGAAAGTATGGCACTGTTGCTGGAAATCATTTAAGAAGATAGGCTTTGTTACTATAATTGATCCTGAATTAGGTGAGCCTAAAGAATATCAAGTAGATGAGAGCTATAAAGAGACCGGGACGGAACTTAATGTAGAATGGAAATGGATTACTGAAGTATGGGAAGGATATAGAGCAGGAGAAGACCTATATATAGGAATACAACCATTAGAATATCAATATACTTCATCTGATAATCCTAACTCTCAGAGATTGCCTTATACTGGAGTAGTATATAATAATACAAACAGTAGACCACGTAGTTTAGTAAGCATGATGAAACCATTACAGTATATGTATATTGTACTATGGTATAGACTTGAGCTTGCTATGGCTAGAGATAAAGGTAAAGTAGTAAATATGGATATTACTTAGATACCAAAATCTATGAATATAGATGTATCTAAATGGATGCATTATTTATCTGCTCTTGGTGTAAACTTTATTAATCCGTATGAAGAAGGATGGGATATACCTGGTAGAGAAGGAGGTAAACCTAGTCAGTTTAACTAGATTACAGCTCTTGACCTTACTATGGCTAATACCATAGATTAGTATATTAATCTTATGGATAAGATTGAAAGTATGCTATCTGAGATATCTGGAGTTAGTAAGCAAAGAGAAGGTTCTATTTCATCTAATGAATTAGTAGGTAATGTAGAACGATCTGTAGTACAATCAGCTCATATTACTGAACCTTGGTTCTGGACACACAATTAGGTAAAGAGAGAATGCTTAACTATGTTGCTTAATACCGCTAGATGGGCTTGGAAAGATGGTAGTAAAACTCATCTACAATATATATTAGATGATGCTACTAGAGCATTCTTAACGCTATCAGATGATATGCTTTATGAGGATTTTGATATCTTTATAGAAGATACTACCAAGAATCAACAGTATATAGAAACACTTAAGCAGTTAATGCAACCTGCTATGCAGAATGGTGCTAGTTTGCTTGATATAGCTGAAATCATTACTATGGATAATATTAGTATGATTAAGTCTAGACTAGAGGAAATTGAGCAAAAACGTATGGAGCAACAACAAGCTATGGAACAAGCTCAAGCAGAACGTGAACAGCAAGCTATTCAAATGCAAAATGAGATTAAGGAAGAGGAGCTTATGATTAAAGAAACAGAAATGGATCTTGAAAAATATAAGATAGATCAAGATAATGCTACTAAGATTACTGTAGCTCAACTTAATGCTTACAGAGGTACTGAGAATATGGATTAGAATGAGAATGGTGTACCTGATGTCATGGAAATAGCCCAGCAAGCTTTAGCTGAACGTAAGCAAGCATCTGATGAAGCTTCTAAACAATTTGAATTCAATGCTAAGATTAGAGAGCAAAAGATGAAGAAAGAGATAGAAGATAAGAAGAATCAGCTTGAAAGAGAAAGAATGGATCATGAAATGAAGTTGCAGGCAGCTAAAGACAAAGCGGCAATGGAAAGAGAAAGACTAAAAGCTAAAACTGCAATTAAGAATAAAGTAACAGGAGAGAAATAAAACATGGAACCGCAAGAAAAAGAATGGAATAGGATTACAAATAAATATCCAAGAGATCTAACCTGTGATATATAGTGTTGGTTATGGTGCGTTGGGAAAAATAACAATACTAAGTATTTCGTAGATATTTTTAATCAAATTACTAAGACTAGTTTATTTCGATATAGTTCTCACAATATATTTGATATAGACGGCGTAATATTAAACAAACTAAAGGAATATGAATTGGTTTAAAGAAACATGGTGGATAATTAAATAGCTATTCACTAAAGTAAAAGCAGATAAAGTAGAGTATAAGCATATGGATCACTATCCATTTAGTGGTTATTCTGCAATGAGCTGGTGTGGTTACTTGTTAAGTAGAAAACCTGAATCTCAGATTAAGCCTACTACTTGGAATCACGAAAATATTCATCTTTATGAAGCTAAAGATAAGAAGAGATGGATAAGTTATTATTGGTCTTATGTATGGGAATGGATTAAAGGTAACCCTATAATCTATCCCGCATCTAGTGCTTACTATACTATTCCTTATGAGATGGAAGCTTATGCTAATGATGATAACTTTGATTATCTGAAAACACGTAAGCCTGAAGATCTTGACAAATATAAGATTAAGGATAGAAAGAAGACTTATAAGGCTAATAAGAAAAATTGGAGACAATATCTTAAAACAATTAAATAATAGGAGGAATTAATTATGGCTTGCAAGGGCGGAAAGAAATCCAAAGGTGGAAAAGGCGGAAAGAAATAATTGAAAGATTATGGATAGACAAGCATTTAAATAGAGAATGCAGAACCTGAAGTCTTACCGGGAGAATAATCCCGGTAAAGGCTATTGGGATTGGAAAGTAGAAGCATTTGCAGATGGCGGTGTGAGTGATAATCTTGTTGGTAGTTATTCTAATCATACTGGAACTCCTACAATGTATGTACCTGTTACTAAAGAGTACGAAGCTGTGCCAGAAGGTTTTGGAGAAATAGCAAATGTCCATACACCGGAAGTAACTATTACTCCTTAGAGTAATATTAGTCTTATAGAAGCTGTAGATAAAGGTCGTAGAGATGCTGCTCCATATGTTGGCGCAATTGTAGCCGGAGCTACTTTACCAGCAATGAGTAGTACTAATATGTTAGGTAAAGCTATAGACTTAGCGAATATAGTTTTAGATCCAACAAATCCAGCAAACTATGTAAAAATACCAAATATAAAACTTGGAAGATGGAGCGCAAAGTTTCCAGAATATGGTAATCAAAATAAAGCTTTTCGTTAGGTAAATGTAGATGCTGTTGATGATTATATTAATACAGGAGTAGTTGGCCCAGAATCAAAGGCTCATAATGCTATGCGAAGCGCATAGAATGCAAATAAAAATTCTGGAGGTGGTTCAAAACATTTATTAACATTACTAACAAAACATTTTGACACACACGTAATGTTTAATAAAACTAAACCATTCTATGGAAAAGATAGTAAATATCCTAGAGTATTAGTTGGAGACTTAAGAAATCCGAGAATAAATTGGAAAAAAGTAAATCATAAAGGACATAAGAACATAGTTGAACCAGTAGATCCTTCTGCTGGTAATTTTACTGTACCTATAGAAGAATTTGATATTTGGCGTAAGGCGAAAATTGGATGGTTACGTGATTAGAAAGCAAATAGATTTGCAGAAGGTGGTCAGACAGGTGATCCTGAGAAGGAAAGATTCTATCAAGCTACAGGTAGAAGTAGTAGTGGTAGACCTTTAGAAGAAGGTTTAAAACCTGTATTTAGTCTTGAAGATGCTGCTAATATGACTCCTATTGGTGATGCTATATCGGCTAAAGACGCTTATGATGCAGTAAAGAATAGAGATTGGTTGAGTGCTGGACTAGCCGCTCTTACAGTATTACCTTTTGTTCCTAGTGGTTTAAGAAATGTAAAAGCTGCTGCTAGATACATTCCTACTGTAAATAGAACTGAACAAAGTTTAATAAATTAGGCTCTGGATAATATTAGTAAGAAAAGAGATTATTTATCAGATATAGCTAATTCTAGAAATAGAGTTCTAGAAGATATTAATACGATACCTTACCGTAATAGAGCTGAATAGGCAGATAAAATATTCGGTACTAATTATAGTGAAACTTATGATCTGCTTGATGATTTGTATCAACATAGGTACTTTGATTTACCTGAAGTTCAACCCAAAGATATGGTAGCTTCTGGAAGATTATAGGCTAAACCATTTGCAGAAGAACGATTTAATAAGACCGGAGTAGGAGCAGAACCTAATGAGTTTGATTTATGGGTAAACACAGGAATGTATAGAGATCCTATGCAATTAGCTAATCACGAAATGAATCATTATACTGATTATATAATTAGTAGAAATATAGATACATCTGTCAATAATAATATGTTAAAGTAGTTAGAGAATTCACTAAAATAGACAGACGCTACTGACTATTACAGAAAAGGTACAGAATAGAAAGCTTATATGAATTAGCTAAGAACTATGCTCAAATAGAATGGAGATGTATAGAATTTAGATGAACCAGTATCGTCTACTCTACTTAAGAAGCATCTAGATAAAATGTCTGATAGTGATCCTATAAAGAATATGTTTAAACAGCATGAGAATATTAATGCGTATACTAAATGGTTTAACACTATTCCGTTGCTTGGTACTACTGCATTAGGAGCTAATGCTTACTTTAATAATAACAAAGATGAGTGATCTAATAGATTATACAGGTATCATGCCGGAATACCCTATACCTTCATATAAGTATGGTGGTATTCACATAAAGAAGAAGAATAGAGGTAAGTTTAATGCCTTAAAGAAAAGAACTGGTAAAACTACAGAAGAACTTACTCATAGTAAAAATCCATTGACACGTAAGAGGGCTATCTTTGCTCAGAATGCGAAAAAATGGAAACATAAAGGAAGAAAGAAAAAATAATAAATCTAATTATATATAATTATGGATAATATAACATTGAACGGTTTTGAGGTGTTTGAAGAACTCATGCCAGGAGCAAGTGTAAAGAATAAACCTATTGTTTCTCCTACTAATGAGGAAGAGGAAGAAACAAAAATTGATCTTGAAGGAGTAGGAGAAGAACTCAGTGAAGAAGAGTTAAATAATATTCGTAAGAATACTAAAACTGAAACTGAGGAAGAGAAAGAGGAAGAGCTTGAAGAAGAAGATAAAGAAGTAAAATCTAAATCTAAAGCTAAACCTAAAACTACTACAAAGGAAGAAACAGAGGAACCTGAAGTTGAGGAAGAAGAACCAGAAGAGTCTACTGATGAAACTACCATAGTAACAGGTTTCTTTGATTCTTTGTCTGAAAAGTTAGGTTGGGATGACATTGAGGATGATGATAAACCTAAGACTGTTGAAGACCTTATTGATTACTTTAACGATGTAATTGAAGAAAACTCAGTACCACAATACGCTAGTGAAGAAGTTGAGCAACTTGATAAGTTTGTTAAGAATGGTGGTAATTTGAGAGATTATTTCTCAATTGACAATGAAATTGATCTTGATGATATCGATCTCGAAGATGAAAGTAATCAGAAGTTAGTATTGAAAGAATTCCTTAAAGAAAAGGGTTTTAATGCTAAATAGATTGAAAAGAAACTTACTAAATATGAGGAAGCCGGTATTCTTGAAGATGAGTCTCAAGATGCTGCTGAAGCCCTTAAGGACATAAGAGAGAATAAGAAACAACAGCTATTGAAAGACCAAGAAAATGCCGCTAAGCTCGCAGCCCAACGTCAACAGGAGTACTTTGATACCGTTGTCAACGAAGTAAAGGGTATGGATAATATCCGCGGTGTTAAAATTCCAGAAAAGGATAAACAAATACTGTTGGAATATATATTCAAACCTACCTCTGATGGTATGACCAAATTTCAAAAAGATTGGTCTAAGAGCGTAAAAAATTTAATTGAGTCTGCCTACTTTACTATGAAAGGAGACACACTTGTAAAAGCCGCCGAAGTAAAAGGTCAAAATGCAGCTATTAACAAGTTTAAGAATAGTCTTAACAGAACAGGAGTAAGTAGAAAGACTAAGAAACAGGATAACACTAGCACCGAGTCTATGTGGAATTCTTTTGCGCGAAGATTACGTGCAGATTAATATTAACTAATAAAAATTAAAATTACTAGTATTTTATGGATAATAATATTCTAAATAACTTAGTTTTATACAAAGGTAAATGGTTCAGTGATTTGATTGATACCGCTAAGATTTCTGCGGCTTCTCAATAGAATCCATATCAGGTTGCTACCGTGTTGTCTTATGTATTCGGAACTAAGGATAATGGTTACAACACTTCTTTGGATATGCTTACTGGTGGTCTTGGTAATGTAATGACTATCGACCAACCGAGCTGGGAGTGGAATGTAATGATTGATGCCGATAGAGCAGTTACAATTAGAGATGCAAAATGGAATGGTGCAGCTATTACAGATGATTCAACTGCGGGTCTTGGCAATACACCTATTATGCTGTGGTTAGAAGATAACTGGTTTGGTCCTACTGCTGTATTGGAATTTGATGATAAGGAATTCCAAGTACGTGTAGCAGGCGCTCCGTATCAGGACGGTAACCTGTGGGTATATACTTGTTTTGTAGCTGATGGTCAGCCTACTTCTTATATCCCTGCAGAACTCTTGAAACCGGGTTGCCAAGTATCTCGTCTGGCTTCTGCTGTTGAAGAGTACAGTGAAGAGGGTGATATCCTGAACTATAATACTCACTTCAAGATGCGTAATTATCTTACTACAATTCGTATCAACTATGATATTACTGGTTCAGCTTATTCTACAGTGATGGCTATTGCTTTGCAAGATCCTAAGACTGGTAAGAAGTCTTATTTGTGGGCTGATTATCAGGAATGGGTAGCTCTGCGTGAATGGTATAAGAGATGTGAACGTTTCTTGGTTTACATGAAATCTAATGTAAACAAAGATGGTTCTTGTAATCTGAAGGGTACTAACGGCCGTCCGGTATTTATCGGTGCTGGTCTGTTGGAACAGATTGCTCCGTCTAATAGACGTTACTATACTCATCTTACTGCAGAACTGTTGGAAGACTTCCTGTTTGACCTGTCTTACAATGTACTTGGTACTAACGAACGTAAGTTTGTTGCATTGACTGGTGAAATGGGTATTCGTGAATTCGATAGAATCCTGAAAGAAAAGGTAGTTAACATGAACTTGATTGATACAGTATTTGTAACTGGTTCTGGTGATAGCCTTACTTTTGGTGGTCAGTTCAAGACTTATAAGATGACTAATGGTATCGAGTTGACTCTGAAGTATTTCCCGCTGTATGACGATATTACTTACAATCGTAAGTTGCATCCGGTTACTTTGAAACCGCTGGAATCATATCGTATGACATTCCTGGATCTGGGTAGACGTGATGGTGAAGCTAATATCGTTAAGGTAGTTCGTAAGGATCGTGAATTCGTAACTTGGACTACTGGTGGTGCAGTTCTTCCGTCTGGCTATGGTAAGTCTATTAATACTCTGAGATCTAATGGTAAGGACGGATACACTGTGTTCTTCCTCGGGGAAATGGGTATAATGCTTAGGGATCCTAGAGCTTGTGGAGAATTAATATGTGACGCAGATTAATTCAAAAAAGTTAAACTAATTTGGGAACCTTATTAAGCTACTCCCGTTATTAACATATCTAACACATTAAGGATATGAAAAGTAACGAAGTATATAAAATAACAAATAAGTTAACTAATAAGGTTTATATTGGAATAACAAATCAAGGTTCTGGTGCGAGATATCGCCATCATTGGTATGAATCTCGCATCGGCGAACCTTCTCCGATTCATCGTTCTATGGCGAAATATGGCGAAGAAAGTTTTACATTAGAAATAATTGATTTTGCTGATACCTACGATGAGTTAAAAGAAAAAGAGAAATACTGGATTAAATGGTATAATTCTACAGATAGGAGTATAGGGTATAACTTAACTGAAGGCGGAGACGGAACTTTTGGTAGAATGCATTCTGAAGAGACCAAAGAAAAAATCAGACAAAAAGCCTTAGGTCGTAAAGCGTCAGAAGATACTAAAAAGAAGATGTCTGAATCTAGAAAAGGTAAATGTTCTGATAAACAAAAGGAACACTTATCTAAATTGCAAGAGCAATGTAAAACTAAAGTTTATCAGTACTCTAAAACTGGAGAGTTTATAGCAGAGTATGATTCTATTATAGAGGCTTGCAAAGCTAATGGTTTAAGCCGTAATACCATCCGCATCCAATTAAAGAATCCTCCAAGAAATCCAAATGATCACAGAATAAAATTTCTCTGGAAAACTGTTAAAACAGAAAGATACTAACTGAACAATCTAATTAATAATTATGGAAGTAATCGTTAGAATAATTAAAACTAATCCCTGGACTGGGATTACTAAATGGCCTACATGTTTTGACTATGTAAGCTCTTACTGGACCAGATCTGGTAATTTATATACTGGTTTATCTGTAGAAGATGCAGCTAGATTAGAAAAAGAAATTGGTTATCCTGAGGGGTAGTTATCACCCAGTAGTGCATTTTGGGATACTTTTGCTATTAAGATAGGAAGAAAAGATGTAGTACTTGATACTAATAGACCCGAGGATGAATTAAAATATTTGTTCCTTAAGAATCATAAGAGAGTAGCTAATGGTTTAAATAATATCAAACCTGGCACTGATTATGTTATGATTAATAAGGATAGTGAAGCAGAAGAACAGAACAAGTTCAATAAAGTTAAGCGTGAAGCATATAGAGAGATGGATAAGATGTCTACTGAAGAAATGCGTAAGTGTTTACGTCTCTATGGTATGAAATCAGATTCTATGTCTAATGAGGTTGCTGAAGCTAAACTGTCAGAATTTATTGAAGCTGATCCTTCTAAGTTCTTGATGAAATGGGTAAATAACCCTAATAAAGAAATTAACTTCGTAATTGAAGAAGCTATTGCTAAAAACATTATTAGAAAGAATCGTGCTCAATATTACTTTGGTACTGATTTAATTGGTAATGGTCTTGAAGATGTAATTGCTTATCTTAAGGATAAGAAGAATCAAGATATTAAATTAGCAATACTTAATGAAATTAAATCTAAGTAATGACTAATAAAGATTCTCATATAATTTTCAAGGTAGTTCTGGATAAGAATGCAGAAGGTATTGCTTATGGTGGATGCCCGGCATTTTTAGACGAGGAAGTAGACTTATTTCTTAACCAAGCATAGCTAGAAATCTTAAGTAATAAGATTACTGGCAATAATGTTTTAAGAGTAGGTTTGGAAGGTTCTGTATCTAACTTATCTGAGATAGAAAAGTTAATAGCTACAGATGTTAATCTTCATGCTGTACATACAGACTATAATGAGTATGCATTAGAAGATGTTCATGATGAAGATAATAGAATGACTATACTTAGTGTATTACTTAAGTATGGACAATTCTAGACTAACTGTGTACTTACTAGCCATGAGTTAGTAAAGCCTTTTAAGCAGACTTATAATAACATACCTTGGGTAGAGAATCCAGTAGCTACTTTAGAAAATAATAAACTCTTAGTATACGTAGATCCTGTTTTAATGCAGGATCCTATGTATGCTCCAAGAGTAGAAGATAATACAGAGTTCTATAGAGTAGATCTAACTTATGTTAAGAAACCAACTAAGTTTGACTACACTAAACCTGAACAAGAATTAGATTTTCCTGAGGATGTCATGTATGAGATTATTAATAGAGCTGTAGTAATTGCTTTAGAGAATATAGAATCTCAAAGACAATCTTCTAAGTTTTAGTTAAACCAAGTATCTGAATAATTATGACAGAGAGGAGTTTTTAGATTAATGTAGAGAGGCAGCTAAATAATATCATACCTAGTTATAATGAAGCTATTAAGTTTCCTTCAGATACTTTGTTTCATTTTATAAATAGAGCTAAAGACGAATATGTTAAATAGAATTTTAGAGTATTCTAGAGGAATCAAGAGATTACTGATAACATACGTACTTTAGTAAATACTAAAGATTATACTACTTATAATTTTAGTAAGTTAGGTAACAAATGGGAAGCCAATTATCCTGAAGATTATATGTTTGCACTTGGTGAAAATGTATACATAAGTATAAAGGATAATAAATGTAATAACTTAATTACTCATGAGTCTGATGTAATAGAGGCTACAATAGAGACAGTAAGCTCTAGACTAAGTAATAGTCTATCAGATCATAAATTGCGTTATAATCAAGCAAAACCTATTAGAGTATATACTGACAATAAAATTGTATTATATACTGATGGTAATTATGATATAAGTTCATATTAGCTTACTTATTTAAGAAAAGCAAAAGATCTGGGTAATGTAAGTGATCTTACTGAAGAATATACAGATCTTCCAGAAAATACACATTAGGATATAGTAGATCTAGCAGTTCAAATGATAGTGCAGACTATACCTAATACCAGTTCTAAGAAATCTTAGGACGAATAATTAAGGCGCTTACCAACGTGGAAATCTGAAATAATGAAAGTAGAAAGTAAGCGAATAGACTAAGCGCTAATGTCTAATTTAAAAACAAACATTTAATATGATAACTTCAGTACACTCAGTTCTGATTGGAAAACAAGCTCCAGCTTCTTACACTACAGTAGATGCTTTGGCTGTTGGTGATGTTGCTTTGTTCGATGAGAATAAGGCTCTTATTAAAACTGCTGATGCTGCAGTAAATGCTAACTCTCTGTATGTAGGTGTAGCAGGTGAAAAGATGAATGTTACTATGCCTGATGGTACAGTAGCACAGAAAGCTAATATTGATTTCTCTACTGAAATCCAGAAAGCTTCTAAACCGTCTGCAGTAATTGGAGAATATGTAGCTCCTGTTGAAGAAAAGATTGTAATCACTTTAACTAACGCTACTATTATTGCTGGTAATCGTTACGTTTTGCGTATCGTTTATAAGGATATGTATGAAGCTGCTTGGCAGTTTACTCATACTTATGAAGTATATGCTGAAACTACTACAGCTAAAGATTTAGTAGACGCTTTCTTGAAGAAGATTAACGCTCACAAGAATCGTAGAGTACAGGCTACTGCTTCTGCTGCAGTTCTGACTTTGACTGCTATGCCGAAGGATGATAATGAAGGTGTTTACTCTTTGAGTGAATACAGCGTTGTATCTATGGAAGCATCTCTGTATGAGACTATTCCTGGTGCATTGCTTGCTAATCAGCCTAAGGCAGTTGTAGGTGCTACGATTGTTAAGACTGCTGGTAATCCTGGTAAGGGTTATTGGAAGCAAGTACGTGATGCAGAAGTACGTAACATGGGTTATAAGGGTCACGTATTTACTGGTGCATATCCTATTGTTGAACAAGTCCGTAAAGTAGTAGAAGATGCAGAATATGACTATGCTATCATCGAAAACGATAACCTGTACTTGAGCAATGATAATCAGTACATCAAGACTACTCCGTTGACTACGGAAGTTTATTGTCCTAGTTTAGTTGATTCTATTGTAGATAAAGGTATTCAGTCATTTATTGCTGGTAAGACAATTGCCTAATCCACGTTAGAGAGATTGAATTTGGGATAAGATTCCTTTTACAAACTACAGAAGTGGAGTTGTGGAATATTCCACTCTCCACTTTTTTTATTGTTGATATATGGACAAATTAACAAATATACAAATAGATGGTGATAAACTGACTTTTAAAGTAGGATCTGATATTGATATCAGTAACTATAGTAAGGAAGTTTATATAGATGAAGTATGGAATTTAAAGAACATACTTGAAGACAGTCCTATACATAACATTGGCTTTTCTGAGAATATTACAATTGATTCCGATAATAATGTAACTGTAACTAATGATGATATTCTAGAGTTAGATTGGAATATGAAGTATGTTACATTAAGATGTTTTACGGATCAGGAAGAAATTCATTTTCATGGTATATACTACAATCCTTCAATTGTGTATATGGCAGAAATTAGGAAATTACATACTCACTGTTCAACTTGTTTAGATGATCAGACTATGCAGAATATAATGTTAGTAGTCTTTAAGAGATAGTTGCTTGAGTATGCTTTGGCATCCGATTATTATCGTGATGCTTTACAATTATATGTAGACATCTGTAGATTACTTGAGATATCTATTAGACCCAAATGTGCAGCTAGTACTTGCTGTAATAATGCTATTCTTACTCAGAAAGGTGACTGCCTTAATACAGAAAAGGATAACTGTCTTCACTTAGAGAAAGAGCGTAACTCTGCTACTTTATTTAGTGGTATTTGTTACTCTTGTTCTAATAATACTTGCAGTACAGGAAATTGCAGTAATGGTTATTGTAAATTATAAAATAGATAGATATGTTACAAAAGTGTGATGGTGTAAAGATATTAGACTTAGAAGAGAAGCTTGAAGCTACAGGTGGTGAATACATTGTTACTGCAGAAAAAGACAATAACTATAAATTACCGCTTGAATCTGTAGCTGATATAGTTATAGGTAGTTCTAAGTTTAAAGCTGCAATTAAGGATGTATATGAATCAAGTACACCTACTGCATCTGTATCTTTAGATAAAGATAAGTTCTTATTCTCATTTGGTATACCAGCAGGTAGAACAGGAGATGCAGGTAAGGACGGTAAAGATGGTAAAGACGGTAAAGACGGTAAGGATGGTATTGATGGTGTACCAGGTATAGACGGAGATACTACTAGAGTAGTAATAGCATACAAATCTACTAAAACTATACAAAGACCCGATACTCCTGTAGGAGGTAGCTGGGATTACGATACTAATACTATTACATATCCTGAAGGTTGGTCTGGTAGTGATAGTAATCCTAATGGTTATGTATGGATGTCTACTGCTACTTTCTCTAGTAAAGGCACAATAGTAGTACCTTGGAGTACACCTGTGAGACTTACAGGTGCACATGGTCATGATGGTGCAGATGGTAGTAATATTGAGTTTGTATATAAGCTTACTGTAACTAGTTTAGTTACTCCTACTAAACCTACAGGTAATAGTCAGACTGAAGCTATTAGACAAGGTTGGACTGATCATCCTACAGGTATTAGTGAATCATACCAATGCGAATGGGTTTGTTCACACAACTTACAAGCTGATGGTACTTGGAGTGAATGGGAAGGTCCTACTATTTGGTCTAAATGGGGTGTAAATGGTAAAGATGGTGATGGAGTAGAATATATTTATCAACGTACTAAATTGCCTGCTTCTCCTAAAGAGATTACAGATAATAATCCAGATCAAGATGAGTACATACCTCAATCAGCTCCTGGTGAACAACCTTGGACAGATGATCCTAAGGGAGTAAGTGAAGAGTTTAAATATGAATGGGTTAGTAAAAGAAAGTATAAAGGTGATACTCACAAATGGGGTAACTTTAGTTCTCCGTCATTATGGGCTAAATGGGGAGATGATGGTCAAGATGGTCAACACCTTAGAGTAATGTATACTAAGACATCTGGTAGTGATGTTAAGCCTAGAGACCCAGATAGATTAAATATTAACCCTGGTAGTATCTGGGGTGTAGGTATGCCTACTGCAACTGGTAAAGAAGCAATATGGGGTATTCAAGCTTTAGTTACTTTTGATAATAAGCTAGTAATTGACGAATCATTACCTGAGGATGAAAGAGGTTGGCAAGGACCTTATTTAATTACAGGTGTACCTGGTCTTGATGGTAATAACTTTAATTATCAAGTAGAAGCATTTAAATAGAGTTCTACTCAACCTGAGAAACCTACTAGTAATGATCCGTATCATCCAGGCGATGGTTGGGTACTTACTCCTGATATGTCTACTGGTATATGGTGGAAGTGTATAGCTACAGTTCAAGGTGAAACAGGCACAGTAATAGAATGGGGTGCTGTAATTAGAGTATCAGGTCAAGGAGTTGTTATTAAAGGTACTTTAGATTCTACAGATGATCTTCCAACGGAAGGTAACTAGATAGGAGATGGTTGGGTTATCGATGGTTTCTTATGGGTATGGAATGGTAGCGAATGGGTAAATGTAGGTAAGGTTCAAGGCATGGATGGTAACTACTATGAATACAGATTTGCTAGAAATAACAGTTGGGAAACAGCTCCTTAGTTAAATGCAGCTGAACGTTATCCTGCAGGTTGGAGTTCTACTGCACCAGCGTTAAGTAGTGGTAAAGTATTATGGGCTACATTTGCCCTTATTAATGGTGGAGATAACACATTAATAGAACAATGGTGTGATCCATACTATATGACTGGTATGACTGGTGATAATGGTGGTTCTGGTATTCCTGGAGTAGGTTACGAAGTTAGATACTGTAAAGGTACTGAAACTACTTATACCGGTGAGACTTGGAATGACACTATGAAGTGGAAGAGAGAACCTACAGGTTGGTCTATGGATGTTCCTGAGCTTACTAATGGAGATGAGTATAACTATATATGGTTTATTCAGTGTAGAGTGATTGATGATTCAATGGAAACGGCATGGTCTAAACCTAATCCTATGGGTGGTATAATTACTCCAGATCCAGTAGGTTCACAACCTATAGCATATCCTGCTGGTATATATAGTACTAGTACTCCTTATATTAATGATGGGGAGAAAGCTCCTTACGTATATGATACTAGCGATGGTAACTACTATTTCTTAAAATCAGTAATGACGTGGATTGGTACTCAACAGAATAATGAATCTCCTGCTACAGATACATCTGGTGCATGGACCGTATTAGAGAATTATGAGGCAATCTATACTGATTTACTTATTGCACCTAATTCATTAGTAGGTGGAGCTGTATTTAATAACAACCTGATGTTCTCACAAAGAGGTAAGAATGCTAGTGGTGGTGATAGTTCTGAATACCATTTGATTAATACTTCAGATCCTATGAATACCTCTAACTCGTTTAGACCTAACTTCTTGTTAGACTTTGAGAATGGTGAAGCTTATTTTGGAGCTGGAGGTATACACTTAGCAGCTGATTCTGAGAATAGTTAGTTGTAGTTAACCACATCTGATACTAAGCTTACGCTAGACGGTAGCGGATTGAGTATGATTAATAATACTAGTGGGCTGTCTACTGTAGGTACATATATAAAGAAAAATAATATATCCTAGCTTACAGGTGATTATTAGTTTAAACTAGATTCAACAGGTATGCGTATGGGTTAGGCTTAGTCTCCATTTACTGAGTGGTTTGGTTTAAATTCTAATGGTAGTGGACAGTTAGCAAAAGGTAATATCGCTTGGAATTCCTCTGGGGAAATTAATGAACTCAATGTAGGAGATAGTACTAACGGTAAAGTAATATTAGCAGGTGATAGTTTCAGTGGACTGAGAGTGCCTCAATCTACAGATTCAGATTTTTATCTAATAGATATATACGGAACTTAGGATTAGTCTCCTAACAAAGGAAACATATACGTTAGATGTAGTAATGGTTCATAGATATCTATATCTGGAGATGGTAGTATATATATACAAAAAGTATTGGGAAGTGACACCTATTCTGCTAGATTAAACCCAACAGAAGGTTTGATATTTGCAAAAAATAGTCTTACTACCAAAACATACGCAAACGCATAATTACTATGGATAAAGCAAAAGAATATATAAACAGTAAAACAAACTCTATACTTAAAACTAATATACTTAGGAATAATAGAGATGTTGTAGCAACCATAGTATACAATGAATTGACAGATTTATTGGAGTTTAGTAACACATCTAGTGTTACTACTCCTATAGATTCTGAAATACTAAAAAGATATTTACATTAGGTTAAACCATAGTTATATAGTGGTATACCTATGAAACTCAAACCGTATTGTATTAAGTGTGGTTGTGGTAATGGATACTTTAGAGGATTATATGATCCTTATGTATTAGCATTGTTAACAGAGGATGCAGATCCTTGGTTATGGGAAGATAACGGTGTAGTACTGTTAGAATAGTAGAAAGAAAATAATTTGATTGATAATGATAGCAAGAATTAAAGGTTTAAAAATTAGTCAAGCTTCAGAACGTACTGCTGTCACAGGATAGGAGATGATTCCATTCCAAGATGGTGAAAGAAATGGTAAGATCCGAATGATAGAGTTTAAAGATATGACTATGTATATCTTTGATCCTACTATCGTTGATGGTAAAGTAAGTCAAGAAGATTATGACGCATTAAAGCAAGCTATAGAAGAAGGTAAGCTTATCTATACTATTAATTCTAATAGAAATGGATTAGACTTAGCAACCGAAGTAGCTATAGTTGGTGGTACTATATACATTGAATCTCCTGACTTTATTAAAGAAGAAGGTACCAATAATATATCTCAAGTAGTATTTGATACTATTACTGTAGATGGTTCATTAAACTATAGTAAAGAACAATATACTACTACAGTTATTAAGACTACTGGAGATGGTACTAAAGTACTTACAGATAATGGTTAGTATGTATATATAGGTAATTTAGCATTAACTAATATTAAGTTTAAAGATGGTACTAATACATCTACTTATGACTTAGTAACTAATGGCATCACTTTCAGATAGAATGCTACTCCTTGTGTATCATGGAATACCGTTAAAAGTGGTAACAATATCTATATGGATATACGTATAGCTAATGCTACTGCTTCTATGGACGGTCTTATGAGTAAGGAAGACTATGTAGAACTTAATACTACTATTCCTGGATAGATTGAAGATCTAAAGGAAGCTGACTCTAATCTAAGTAATAGAATAGATAATCTTGATGATAAGATCGATAAAGAGATTGCAGATAGAGAAGCAGAGATAGACAGACTTGAGAATAAGTTTGATGGAGTTACCGATAAACTAGAGGATGCTTTACAGAAAGAAATTGAAGATAGAAAAGCAGGCGATACTACTATTACTAATAGTTTAAATGCTTTTATTAGTACTAAAGGTCAGCCTGGAGGATTAGCTGAATTAGACTCAACTGGTAAAGTTCCAGCAGCTCAATTACCATCTTATGTAGATGATGTATTAGAGTTCTCTACTAAAGCTCAATTCCCTCAGATTGGTGAAACTGGTAAGATATATGTAGCTAAGGATACTAACTTAACATATAGATGGACTGGTACTCAATACTTAGAGATTAGTCAGAGTTTAGCATTAGGTGAAACTCCTAGTACTGCATATCCTGGAGATAAAGGTAAAGCTAATAGAGATGCTTTAAATAGTATGCCTACTAAACTTACTTCATATCTTACTCCTACTACTAGTACTGGTGAATTAGTTAAGATTAACTATAAGTATGCAGCTAAAGATGGTTTAAATTATGGTCCATTACAGGATGATAATATAGATATACCATCAGCTACAACTACTAATGCAGGTGCTATGTCTGCAATAGATAAAGGTAGATTAGATAGCTTATATAATGAATTTGGTAGTATACAGAATCCTGGTGATAAGCTTGATTCACTACCTAATAACCTAGTTACTAGTGTAGATGCAACGTCTAGAAATGCAACTAGTGTAACTATTAACTATAAGCAATCTGATTTATCTGCAGCTAGTAATTCATATGCGAATCCTATTACTAAGTCATAGACTATACCTGCTGCTACACAATCTGCAGCTGGTGTAATGACTGCTACTGACAAATAGAACTTAGACGTCAATATACCTAATAGAATTACTAATCTAGATAATAGAGTAACTACTGAAGTAGATAGATTGGAAGAGCTTATTGAGAGCAGTTCATCCGAGATTACTAACGATTTGAATGTAGAGATTCAAGCTAGAAAGGATGGTGATAATTAGTTACAGACTAACATCAATAATCTGTAGTCTACTATGAATACAGAATTAGCTAAGAAGGTTGGTAAAGTAACTGTAGCTGGTTCTGGTAATGCTGTTACTACTGCATCTATTAGTGGCGATACTCTTACTCTAACTAAAGGAGCTACATATAATAACTATGTACATCCCGCTGGTTCTGCACCTAGTAAAGCATCTGGATTCTATAAGTTCTCTACTGACTCTACTAGTCATGTAGCTAGTGTTACTGCTGTAACTAAAGCTGATATAACTGCTTTAGGTATCCCTGCATAGAATACTAATACTACTTATACATTTGCTAATGGTTCTGCTGGTAATTTCACAGTAACTCCATCTGGAGGCACAGCATAGACTGTAAGCGTTGGCAAACCAGCTAATGCTGGTAATGCTGATACAGTTGGTGGTATTAGTCCATCTGCTTTTGTAAAAAAAGCTGGTGATACTATGACTGGTAACTTAACAGTGGGTGATACTAATAGTTATCACTGTACTATTGATACTATAGGTCTTTTTGTAATCAAGACAGTACGTACTACTGGAGGTTGGAGTAGAGGTTATGGATTTGTTAATGCTAATGATGGAACATTAGCTAGATTTGGAGCATATGGATCAGGATAGAATCTTAACTATTGTTATATTGGAACTGACTATGATGGTAATAATACATGGCAAAAATGGAATTCATCAGGTTCCACTGTAACTGTGCCATTAACTACAGCTGCTATTACATCTTCAGGGGTCGTTAAAACCACTTAGGAAATGATTGCTAAATACCTCCGTTTTGAAAAAGATGGTACTAATGTAGGTTATATAGGGGCTGGTTCTACTGCTAACAACGATATATACATATAGTCGCAAAATGATAATTCTATACACTTTTGTGTATCTGGTTATAGTACATCTGCAGGTATGACTGTACACACAAATAGTAATGTATCCATAGGAGGTGATGCAGCTACAGAAAAACTCAACGTTGCAGGTAATATTACATCTACTGGTAAAGTATCCGCAGCTAATGGTTTCTTCAAAGAATCTGATGCTAGATTAAAATCAGATATTAAACCTTTAGACTATACTCTGGACCAGATATGTTCTATACCCACTGTATCATTTATAATGAATGATTAGAAGCAAATAGGTACTATAGCATAGAACTTAGAGGAATTAGGTTTTGAAGATATAGTAACTGAAAGTGATACTCCTAAATCTGAAGTAAGTAATCCTGAACAGTTTGAATCATTCACTAAAGATGGTGAAGAGTATGTTAAGGTTAAGAAGGTAGAGTATGAAATGTTAGGTGTATTAGCTATTGAAGGAGTTAAGATGCTTAAGGATGAGATTGAAAAGCTTAAAGCTGAAATAGAAACTTTAAAGAATAAGCAACATGAGTAATGAAATAGCAACATATTCTATGATATTAAGCAAGCTTAGTCTAGGTAAGAGTGGGACAGAATGTCCTACTAAGACCTAGATTTTAGCTATTAATTCATTAATCGTTATTGATAATGCTTCTACTTATGGAGCTAATGAATGTGTAAAGATAGATGATATACGTAAGAAGGCAGAGACTTGGAATTACTATTTAACAGTATCCCCTACTAGTATGTCATTTGGAGCTGGTGGTGGTAGCAAATCTTTTACTGTTAGTTCTTATAAGAGAAAAGTATTAGATGGAGTAGAATAGAGTGGTGATACTAGTGTGTCATTGAAATCTACAGTTATATCTGGTAGTGGGTTCTCTTTAAGTGGAACTACAGTAAGCGCTTCTGCTAATGAGTTAACTTCAAGTAGAATAGGTACAGTTACTATAACTTAGAATGAGTCTAATAAGACAGCTACTATTAGTCTGTCACAAAGTGGAGATACTATTAGTTCATATGGAGAATGGGTAATAACAGTATCAGCTAATCCTACTAGTGTATCTAGTAGTGGAGGTACTTCTACTATTACAGCTAGTGCTAAGAGAACTATATATTGGGAGAGTGGTTATGTTTCTGAAGAAACAGGTAATCCTACATTGTCTACTAACTTAGGTAGTCTTAGTAGTACTTCTTCACCTAGTACTTTAACATTAGGAGAGAATACATCTACATCTAGTAGAACTGCTACTATTACTGCAACTCATGGTGGTAAGTCAGCTACTTGTACAGTTACTCAAAGCGGCGCTACACCTTCTACTACTTATACCTTCTCTATTAATCCGTATAAGGTTAATGTAGGTTCTAGTGGTGGATCTGGTAGTGTAACTATTAGTTCTTATAAGACAGTTGGTAGCAGTACTTATGATGTAGATTATAGCATAGATAGTAGTACATTACCTTCATGGGCTTCATTCAATAAGAGTACTTCTACGTTTACTATACAATCAACTACTAGTACTGTTGGTAGAACTGCTAAAGTATATTTTGATTAGGATGAATCTGGTAAACGAGACTACGCAGAAATAACTCAAACCGGATATACTCCACCTGCTGATACTTATGTATTTACTTGGGAAGGTGGTAGTACCTCAGACGTTAGCGCAAACTTCCCGTGGGATTTCTCTGCTAATGGAACTGCAGCTAATATACTAGTAGTATCTACTAAGAATGGTAGTAGTCAATCTTGGAGTGTGTCTAGTAAGCCTAGCTGGATAACTACTTCTACTACTAGTAGTAAAGTTACTATCAGTGCATCCGATAATAGTGGATCTGCAAGAAGTGGAAAAGTAGTATTAACTCAGAGCGGTTCTGGCAATACACTTACGGTTAATGTTAGTCAAGATGCTAAGCCTGCTGAAAATGTATATGTATTTACAATAACACCAAATACATATGATGCTCCATATAGTAGTGCCTCTTTCATACCAAGAACAGTATCTACTAAGAATGGTAGTAATATAGGCTATAGTTTAACTTCTGGTGGTACTGATTGGGTAGTTGTATCTACAACTGGAAAAATAACTGTAGAGATATTGAAAAACACTACTTCTAATACTAGAAGTACTACTCTAGTATTTACATAGAATGAATCTGGTAAGACTCAATCTATAAAGATAACTCAAAGCGGTTATACTCCTACATATACGTTTAACGTAACTCCGACGAATTTAAGCGTAACTGCAGCAGAAACGAACGAGACGCTTACAGTGAATTCTTATAAGACTGTACTTAAAGGCGACGGTAGTGAAACTACACAATCTCTAAACTACGAATTCTCGTCAAACGCAAGTTGGGTTAATGCTGCAAGAACTACAACCAACACTACATATATAACTGTAGCATAGAACTTAACAACTAACTAGAGAAGTGCTAAGATTACTTTAACTCAAGCAGAGAGTGGTGCTCAAGTATTTACAAATGTTATCCAAGCAGGGTATTAGGTAGTTGACAATAAGCTTACTTTAACTAGTATTACTTATAGTACTTGTTACTTATTCCCTTCTGGTTAGACGCCAGTAGAAGGTGAAACTGTATATTTAGGTTTTGTAGTACCTAACACATTCACATGGAAAACTTCTAATGGTTTAACTATTAATAGAGGAACTATTTATGCTGGGAATATAGGGAAAATATATGTACGTGAGAATGGTAGGTATAAGTTAGTTAAATCGTTCTAGTTACAAACAGGAGATCAAACTATTAGATTCTAATGAATCCGTACTTAGCACATATGACAGATAGAGAATTGTTGGAGCAGATATATCTTCTGCTCCTTCAAATCAACGTAAAGGTAAGTGAGATAGATAATGACACTAAACAATTTGGTATGAACGTAGCAGCCAATCTAGTTGGTGATGCTCTAATGATGAATAACAATGATGCCGAGAGAAGAAATAATTAAACAACTTAAACCTTACTTTGATGTAAAGGAATTAGTATGTAATCACATATATAGTAGATTTGGAGAATAGTCATGGATGTTCTTAAGTACATAGCTACTACATGTATTACTGTGTCTACGTACTGATATTTTACGAATGCCAATGCATATCAATATTGGTAATATGCATCAAAGAGGTATGCGTTGTAATATGTGTCCTTTAGTAAAAGGTAAGAAGAGCGTATATGTATCTGCACATGTAACAGGTAATGCTATTGACTTTACTTGTGAAGGTAAGACTGCAGAAGAAGTAAGAGAGATAATAAAGGCTAAACCTTTGTTATTACCATGTAAAGTACGTTTAGAGGAAGATGTTACCTGGGTTCATATTGATGTATATGATGATGGAACAGAAGACAAAATAACAACATTTAAAGCATAATATATGTTACAGAGAGAGATAGTTAGATTTAGAGCATCAGATACGTAGCCTAATCCTCTAGAAGTAGATTATTGGATTGATGTTACTTCCAATTACTATGGCGGTTGTATTAGATACTATCGTAATGATACTAATACATGGGAGATGCTAGATCTGAATGATAAGCAAGTAGATACTATCATTGATTATATTAATAGAGCTCTTGACTAGATAGAACAGTTTATTAATGAAGCTATAACTGAAATCAGAAATGAATTAGCTGAGTTTAAAGATGAACTTAAAGAGGAAGTTAATAAACTGTGGTAGTATATTAATTAGAAAGTAGAAGAGTTAACTACTCAAATTAGTAATATTAGAAATGAGATTAATGATATCAAAGGCGATGTTAATAATATCAAGTAGGATATTACAAATATTAATAACAACATTGATGATATAAACCAAGATATTACTAACATCAATTCTAGTATTGAAGAGATACGTCAAGATATAACTAATATAGTAGGTAGTGATTTAAGTTCTATTCAATAGAAGATTACTGAATTAACTCAGAATATACAAGAGTTAGATAGTAAGATTGATCAATAGATTAGTGATTTAAGAAGCTATGTAAATAGTGAGATTATTAAAGCTAAGAATGAACTTAAGACTTACGTAGATGGTAAAGTTACTGATCTTACTGAGTTAATTAATCAAGAGACCGAGAATAGAACTAATGCAGATAATAATTTGCAATCTCAGATTAATGAGCTTAGACAATTGATTACTAATGCGCAGAATGCTATTGATACTCATGCAGCTAGAAGAGATAATCCTCATGTAGTTACTAGAGCTCAATTATCATTAGCTACTACTGATAGTGTTGTGTTTAATAAAGTAAGTGCTCCTAGTGGGTTCTTTAAAGAATAAAAGGGGAATAACTATTAAATATTTGCAAATATGGTTAAACAAGAAAATCCTAATTTCATAGCATCTAAGTATGCTCCAAATCCTAAAGAGGTTTCTTACTGGATTGACTTAGCAACAGACAGTACTGGTAATGTTATTAAGTCATATAGTCCTGATCTTAAGAAATGGATACCACTAAATAGAGATGCTAATGTAGACCAATGGACTCATATTAAAGAGATCGTTCAATCTGTTGGTTTAAACTATGATAAGAATAGTGACATTATATCTTTACCTGATAATAGTAGCAATAACTACTTTAAAGGTACTAGTATAGTAGATGCTATTAATAAAGGTGATACTGCTGTAAAAGCTCAAGTAGATAGACTGGATACTAAGATTGATGATGTAAATGAAGACTTACAAGACTTCAAAGCATTAAAGGGTCAACCTAACGGCCTTGCTGAACTTGATGGTAATGGTAAAGTACCTGCTAGTCAATTGCCTTCATATGTTGATGATGTAATGGATGCATATGCTACTTATACTGTATCTCCTACTGGAGTACTTTAGAATATACAATTATATGCAGACGCTGAACATGAAACTCCTATAGTAGGTGAAAGAGATAAAATATATGTTAATGTAACTCCTGGTGAAGTAAGTTATCAGTTTAGATGGTCTGGTTCACAGTTCATACACATTGACTCTAATGCTATTATTATTGGTGATATTACTGGTACTGCTTATGACGGCGGTAAGGGTAAAGCTATGGAGAATGTAGTTAACTCTATGCCAGATAATTTATTAAGTACATTCCAATTAGATCAAACAGATGTTAATAACATTACTATCAGTCTTACTGGAGTAGAGAAGAGTGATGGTAGATATGTAGAATCTACTTTAGCTGATATTACTATTACTCCTGCTACTAATACTGTCGCTGGTTTAATGACTGGTGCTGAGAAGTTAGCCATTAATGAAACTCTTCCTGATGCAATTAATGATGAAAAAGTTGCAAGGGAAGCAGCTGTAAAAGAACTCAAAGCTAAGGATACAGAACTTCAAGGCAATATTGACAGTTTAGAGACAGCTTTAAATCAAGATATTACAGAGCTTAGAAGTACTATACTTAAAGTAAATGATAAAGTAGGTTTAACTGAAGCTAATGAAATGCCTGACTTATCAAGTACTAATTACTTAGCAGATAGTCCTAGTGCTATAAGTGCAGCTGTTACTCTTGATGAGAAGATTGGTAAGCTCAGTAGAAACGAGAATGAACTGTGGTATGGCGTTAAGTTCGACTTAGCTAATAGTTCTAGTCCTGATGGTGTACGTACTGGTAATATGGAAATGCACAGAACTCTTCCTATCCAGAGTAAGATGAAAAGCTGTACTATAGATTAGAGCAGCACCATACGATATTTAAATCCGAATAATCATAGTAAATACGAAGATGGTTCTACAGTAGATCTTGGGGCTAGTGGAAACAGAATGGTAGAGATACCAGAACATTATCGTCTGTTAATAGCTACTCCAGATAATAAAGTAGAAGTAAGAATTAGTGAATATAACTTACCTGGATTCGTGAAGGTTAATAAGAAATACATTGCTAATTATGAAGCAACAGTTGATGCTGGAAATAAACTAAGAAGTATTTTAACTATAACAAACGAATCTCCAAAAGTTAGTCTAAATAGAGCAACATTCCAAACATATGCTAGAACAAACGGAGATGGTTGGAACATGTATACTTATGATGCTCATAGAGACCTTACTTGGTTATTCGTAGTAGAATATGCTACATTGAATAGCCAGAAAGCATTTAATGCTAATTTAACTGCAGAAGGTTATCATCAAGGTGGTTTGGGTGATGGAGTAACTTCAGGAACTGTAACTGTAAATGGAGCTACTACTTATTCATTTGTACCTTGCGGTACTACTAATTCATTAGGTAATGGTACTGGTATAATCGAATATACACATACTAATACTAATGCAGAGGGTACGTCTACTGGTACTAAGGTAGTTAATGTTCCTAGATACCGTGGTATTGAGAATCCATTTGGTCATGTGTGGAAGAATGTAATTGATGTAGTAGTTGCTGGTACTGATAATAGCGTATATATCTGCAAAGATTATACTAAGTTTGGTACGTTTGAAGGAGGTACTAATCCTACAGCAGAACAGTTAATTGCAGCAGGTTATGAGTTACAAGACTTTAAAGAAAGTACAATTACTAGTCAATGTGTAAAAAAACTCGTTAATAATAATTAGGCAGATCTATTCCCAACTGTAGTAGGAAATGGAGCTAGTGATACAACTTATTATTGTGATTATCACTGGACTGGTGCTACAGCTACTCCTAGAACACTTCTGCTCGGCGGTGGCTCGGACAATGGGTCTCTTGCGGGTTTGTTCTATTTGAATTCTCACCATGGGTTTGGCCATTCCTATGCGAGTGTCGGGACTCGAATTACCTTCTATGGTGAACCGGCATTGCCAGCTGCTCCAGCTACATTAGAGTTAAATGATGAGGATTATGAACAATTGGATTCTATAGAATCTGAAGAAAACTGGTTTTAATTAACCAATAAAAGGTTGCAGTCGTGAGTAAATCAGCAGTAACTCAGACAATGAGTCTAATGCAGGTTTGTTCAATTTGAATTCTAACAATGAGTTAGACAATTCCAATGCGAATGTCAGGACACTGAAATACATTAAAAAATTATAACTGACAAAAAATCAAGGGCTGAACCTTACCTCTTGGTAAAATATGACATGCTTCTTAAGTGCATTGGTAGCGAAAGCGAAGATGCACGAAGGTATTTCAGAAAATATCATTTATGAAGAGATATAATAATTTATTCGATAAGATTGTTAGCTTAGACAATTTATATTTAGCAGATAAGAAAGCTAGAAGAAATAAATCTAGTAGAAAAGATATCAAAGAGTTTGACTAGAATAAAGAAGAATTACTTAAAAAACTATAGCAGAATTTAATTAACGGTACGTATAAAACTTCTGAATATAATACATTTATAATTAGAGAACCTAAAGAAAGATTAATATTTAGATTACCTTATTATCCAGATAGAATAGTACATCACGCTGTAATGAATATAATGGAACCTATATGGGTATCTATCTTTATTAAAGATACTTATAGTTGCATTAAACACAGAGGTATTCACGAAGCATTACATAATGTTAAAGAAGCTTTAAAAGATGTAGATAATACTACTTATTGTCTTAAGTTAGATATCAGAAAGTTCTATCCTAGTATAGACCATGAAGTATTAAAGAGCATAATAAGAAAGAAGATAAAGGATTAGAAGTTATTATAGCTATTAGATGAGATAATAGATTCAGCAGAAGGTGTACCTATTGGTAACTACTTATCTCAGTTCTTTGCTAATGTCTACTTAACTTACTTTGATCATTGGATTAAAGAATAGAAACAGGTTAAGTATTACTTCAGATATGCGGATGATATAGTAATATTGCACAATGATAAAGAGTATTTGTGGAAACTATTTGAAGAAATGAAGTAGTACATTGCTACTTTGAAATTATCTTTTAAAGACAACTATCAAGTATTTAAAGTAGAAGATAGAGGAATATCATTTGTAGGTTATGTAATAAGGCACGATTATACTTTAGTAAGGAAGAATATTAAGCGTAGTATGTGTAGGAAAGCTGCTAGATTAGGTAGAAAGAAAAAACATTACAGTAGAAGATTACAAACAAGAAATGTGTAGTCATATAGGTTGGCTTAAGCATTGTAATGGTATTAACTTACTAAAGAAGATATTACGCTATAAAGAGCTATTAGTTTATGCAAGAAGATTTTCAAAACGGAAACCTTAAATAAACCTTATCGTTATATAATTATAATCTCAAACGGAATTTCGAGCCCTCTCAGATTTTACTCCCCTTTTAATCTGTCAGGGCTTATTTGATTTTTATTATCAGCTACTATCTATGAATTACCAACAATTAGGAGAACATACTATGTCAATATTTAAGAACATGTTCAGTAGTGCGGATAAATGCGTAGCTTCTGTTATAACTGGGCTACTTTCTATATTCGCACCTGTATGGGTTCCTATCACTGCTGTCGGTATATTGATACTACTTGATGCTATCTATGGTTATAAAGTCTCTAAAAAATATGGGCATCCTAAGATTGAATCACATAAAGCATGGAGAACTATATGGAAGACTAGAGATGCAGCAGTAGCAATAACTAGTGCATCAATAATAGATTAGCTGGTAGTAACCTCTATTAACCTGCACGCTGTAGAAATAGTAGCAGGAATGATAGCCTTAGTTGAGTTTTGGTCGTTACTAGAATCATTTAGCGACTTATATCCTAAATGGAAAATATGGAAAATCCTCAAAAAGGTTATAAAAGCAAAAGGAGAGAAATATTTAGATATATCATTAGATAAAGAATTACCAGATGATTCCAATACTGAATTAGATAGTTAATTGGTTTACAAGGAATTTCAGAGCAGTCGCAGTAGGTTTAGTTAGTTTACTTATTGCGACTGTTTTTGTTTAGAACCATTAGCTACAGAAAAAGAATAAAGAGATTGACAGAATAACTAACAATGTTAGAGCTTATGAACAATTAGCATCCTAGAAAGAATAGTTAAACAGAGTACTATAGCTTACTATAGAAGAACTAAATACTAGTAATGATAGTTTATTAAAAGAAGCTAAGGATGCTTAGAAAAAGCTTAAAATCAAAGACAAGAACCTAACTGATGTAAATGTAATCAATACTGAGATTAAAGATTCTGTTAGAACTATTATAAAACACAGGCTAATAGATTTTGACGAAGAACTTAAAATTAATCCATTAACAACTATCATAGTTAGTAGAAAGGACTCAATCCTTAAAGCCACATTAGATATTAAGAATCAATAGATTTTGTTTGTAGAAGAAAAGAAAGAATACAAAAATAAATATCGTAACGGTTTCGTTAGGTTCTTCCACTTTGATTGGAAACGTATATGTACCAAAAAATATCAGATAATTAACAGTAACCCAATAATCAAGGTAACTAATACTCGTGTAATTGAGTTACCTAAGTAAAATCAATATATTCAATAATATTAATCAATAATAATATGCATAGAATATTTCGTGTAAAGGCTTACGAAGCAGAACACGGTCCTCATTTCAACGAGGAACATGCCCGTAAAGCTGTAAGTAAAATGGAAAATGAGGACGGTACTCGTGGACCACATTGGTCTGTAGAAGAAACTACCGCATTAGCTAGTCAATACGGAATAAATCTGGGTAGCAGATTTAATCGTTATGATTGGTTCGTAGCACTTAACATGGTTTATTCTGACTACTATAAAGTAATTATAAGTATGACTAATTCTAACAGCACTAAGCATTTTGTTGAATTAGCAAAGGCTTGGATCAATGATAAAGACATTGATGAAGGTAAGATGTGGTATTACTATATTTACGTTATGTGTGATAAGATCAGACAAGCTGAAATGGAATGCTATGAGGAAGAAGTTGAAAAGCGTGATAAATACGAAGAAGATGATGACGACGAATTTGAACGTATTGGCTTATTCCGTAGAGGTGGTAGAAGAGGTGGTATGATGCGTGGTGGTCGTAGAGTATATTCTACTAGCAGAGCTAGAGACTATGAAGACGATTATGAACGCATGCTCGAAAGAGAAAAAGAGTACGAACCTTATTCAGAATATGGACGTGGCAAAGCAGTTCGCTACGTTAGATATTAATAAAAATCAATTTTTAAATTAAATCAATTATGTTAGAAGATAGAATTATTGTGCAGGATCGCGGTATTGACGCTGGTCTTGCTGCTCTAATGCAAAACGCTAATAAAGGTATGGATCCGGCTGCTTTGATGGCTATGATGAACAACGGTGGTTTCGGTGGAAACGGCGGTTGGTGGTGGATTT